>ERZ1645187.588-NODE-588-length-35743-cov-10.672579_pt1 | contig 35743 bp, 31 predicted proteins | sample MGYA00575352_ERZ1645187 | MGnify/ENA primary metagenome ERZ1645187 (study PRJEB40837, sample SAMN11349314) | freshwater sediment metagenome | isolation source: river sediment | host: Sediment | place: India: Wazaribad , New Delhi | collected 2017-02-21 ... | reverse complement strand
TTTCGAGGCCAGCCGGGAGCGGGCGGCGGAAGAACTCCGGCAGGTGTCCGAAATCAAACGGTCAGAAGCAGACAAGGCGGCGCAGGCAGAGCGGGTCTATCGTGCGCGGTACGAGCAACGGTCAAAACGAAACCGACGGCGCACCCTCGCTCCGGTGAGAATAGACGAACTCTATGCCGTGTGGAAATCCCGCCCCCGCAAAAAAAAGCCCACATTCGGATGCGATGCCGTTGCCCGCAGAACATTCGGCAGATTTGCGGAGTACATGAAGCGGACGGCACCGAGAATCACCGAGACCGGAGCCTTGCAGAAGGAACATGTTGACGGTTTCCTTGCCGAAATCGAAGCCGACGGAGTGAGCGCCCGAACATGGAACGGGGTTTTAAGCCTTCTCCGTGGAACCCTACAACGAGCAGACCCGTTTTCGGCGGCGATTCCGCACCTAAAAGAGACCCCGCAAAAAGACGAACTAACGGCCCATCGCACCCCGTTCACCGCCGAAGAGCTTGAGCGGGTCTATGCGGCGGCGGAAGAACGAGACCCGCCATTGCATGACTTGGTGGTAACGGCGGCGTGTACGGCGATGCGCCGAGGCGACGTGTGCCGTTTGCGCTGGTCGAGCGTGGACATGAAGGCTGGATTTATCACCGTTAAAACGAGCAAGACGGGAGACACGGTGGACATCCCCATCTTTCCGCCTCTGCGGTCGGTGCTAGAATCCAGACCCCGGCGCGGACCATTCGTGTTTCCCGAAGCCGAACAGATTTACAGAAGGCAGCCGGACATGCTGGACCGCCGGTTGAACGCCGTTCTTGCGGATGCCGGATTCGTGCGCCCGCCCCGAACTGCAAAGACCGGAAAGTATCCCGCCGCTACCCCGGACGCAATCACTGAAGCGGCAGAAGCGGCGATGCTGGCGCGGGAATGGTCTGGCAAGCGGACCTCTAAAGGCCGGGAGGTGTTGGCACGGCATCTCCGGGGCGAGACCGGGCGGCAGATTGCGGCGGCGTTAGGGACCACACCGGGCGGGGTTTCATCCTATCTGCACGAATTGGAGGAACTAACCCGGCTTGCCATCGTCACCCCACCCCGCTCCGACGAAGCCTCCCCCGAACAGTCCATGCTGACGGTGGGCGAAATCACGCCGGAGAATCCACGGAAACGGCGGCCTTCCTTGAAGGGATGGCACAGTTTCCGAACGACCTGGACCACGCTTGCGCTGGCGGCTGGTGTTCCGCTGGAAATCGTCGCCAAAGTCACCGGACATCGCACCATGGAAATCGTATCGAAAAACTACTTCCGCCCCGGTCGGGAGCAATTCCGGAGGGTGCTGGCCGACAATCTGCCGAAGGCGTTGGTTGGCGACGGCGACACAAAGAAACCGACATTGAAAGACAAGCTGGTAAAGATGAACGCGGCGAACTGGAAGAAGATCAGGGCGGAACTGCTGAAAGAGGTGGAAAAATGAACCAACAAACCAAATTGCTTTTTGTCGGCGGCGACAACGAGTCCTTCCCCGTCGTGGAGCGCGGAAAATGTTATATCGGAATCCCCGGCCAACGGTTTGAATGGGAAGCATGGGACGGCAAGATTGATCCGCGCGGCCAGAATGATAACAGCCCCGCTGATGAACCCGAACCGGTAGATGGCCGGGACATTGTTGGAATCGCCCAACTGACCGCCGATTCCGAGGGGCGCGCGGCATTGGATAAGGACCATAGACCAGACGGAAAATACTTCTGTGTCGCGTGGACAGCGAGCGGCAAGACGCGAATTCTTCAAACCGTAAGGGTGACGAACTTCGGAGCCGAAGAAACCCAGCGGCGCAAGGATTCACTCCCTTCGCAGGAACAAGCGGCACAGGTGGCAGCGGAACCGTCCCAGACGGCGACGAGCGCCAAAAAACAGTCGGCAGTGTTGCACCGCATCGAGAAGATGCTGGCCGAAAATATAACCGCCTTGACCACCGTAGCCGATCAAACCGCGCCGTCCAATCAGGTCAAGAACACGAGGCGCGCAATCCAACTGGATCGGACGGAGCGGGACAAGGCGAAGAAGAAGCCGGGAGGCCAAAGAAAGCCGGGAGGAGAGCGGGCGTTAAAAGTCGTAATGCGGGCCATACAGCGGAAAAAAGATTCCTATACGAAAGAGGACAGGCCGCCGCCCGGTGTTGGAGCGATGATAAATGAATTGCGGGAATATGGCCGAAACATTCCGTGGTCAACTGGCTATTTGCGAAACCGCTTTTCGCGTTGGGACAGCAAAAAAGACGATTTCAGAAATTAGGCTGCACATGGCTCCCGATGGCTATGTGAAAAGTTGAAGCGACATCAGCCCGAATATCCCCGCCAGTCATTGCGATTGTGCGGGGACTTCTTTGCACATGGCGACCCCACATACAACGTGCTAAGCGAATGCGTTTCCGTATCTCCCAACAAGAGGCCAAGTAGCGCGGCAAAGTGCCAAGCGGCCCCTTGGGGAGAATGGAAATGAGAACACAAGATGCTGATTCAATCGAAGAGGCCGCCGTTGTGGTGGCGAAGGCCAGCGGAGCCGATGCCGCGATGGTGGCGCGAATCCGCCGGGCCGTCCGTGGTGACGAAGGGCGGAAGAGCGAAACTTATTTGAACGCGGGCGAGGTCGGTCAACGGTTGGGCTGGCACCGGAAAACCGTCCTGCGCCACGCTCGCCAGCTTCAAGCGGTTTGGAGGTCGAAACGGTGTATCCGCTTCCCCGCTTCCGCCGTCGAGAAATTCGCGGCAGGGGGGACGGTGTAGCCATGAAGTCCGCAACCAGCAAAAAGCGGACCTGCCCCGGCAAGAGCAAGCCCGCAAACGCGACCAACATGAACGACCTTACCGCACTCGCGCGGACAGGGCAACCCCCTCCCCCATTGAAAATCACAGCCCCCCCACCCCGGAACCGTCCAAGTTTTACGACACGGGGGATGGGGCACGTGGGAGGTAATCAGACACCGGGGGATGGGGTATCGAGGCCAAAAAATTCTGAAAAAAAGTTTCCGACGCCCAAGGCCCCCCAGCGCACGCGGCTGACGCCGGAGCAGCGCGGAAGGTTTTGGCAGGCTGTGTGTGGCGGCGAAATTCTCACGGCGGGAGGCCGGCCATGAGCGCGCAAGCCATACAGTCCGAACTGGCCTTGATCGGCGCACTACTCCAAGAGCATGACCGGATTTTTCCAATCGTGCAGGCGGTGGGGATCACAACGGCCAGCTTCACGGATTCCGTTTGCCTTGCGGCGTGGCGGGCGATGGAAAAGCTACGCGCCAAGCATAAGATCATCGACCTTGTGACGGTGCCCGAGGCGATGGACGGCGACGCGGCGGAAAACCAGACGGCACTTGGCGAGCTTGTGGATGCCTGCCCTACAACGGCGCATGCGCAATTCTACGCCGAACAGGTCCGCGAGGTCGAACGGCGGCGGAAGTATGATGCGGCGATTACAACCGCGCAGGAGCGGCTTGCGAACGGTTTCGACATCACCACCGTGGCCCAGCAACTCAAGGCCGCAGGCGAGGCCGTAGAGAGCGCACAGGCTGGGCCGCAGATTGTAGCCGCTACCGATTTCGTCGCCGTACAACGACCGGAGCCGATTCAGGTTGTCCACGGCGTGCTGCGAGCTGGCCAGATCGGTATTTTGTCCGCTTCATCGAAGGCCGGAAAGACATGGTCGCTGTTGGATTCCGCTTTCGCGGTTGCGACGGGCGGACAGTGGTTCGGATGGAACACCGCCCAAGCCCGAGTTTTGTACATCAACGCCGAACTGCCAGACTACGACTTGGAAGCCAGGTTGAAGGTGTTGGCCAACGCGCTGGGGTTCGATGGATTGCCTTCAGGTCTGGACATCTGGCATTTGCGCGGACAGACCAAGACGATCCCTCAACTGCTCCCGGCCATCCTTCGCCGCCAGCGCGAACGCGGACCCTACGGCTTGATCCTGCCGGACCCGCTCTATCGCTTCGGACAAGGACGCGACGAAAACGACAATGCCGTCCAAGCCATCACGATGAACGAGCTAAACGAGGTTGCGGAGCAAACGTCTGCCGCCGTACTCGTCGCGCACCACTTCAGCAAGGGCAACAAGGCGCAGGTTGACCATCTGGATCGCGCATCCGGTGCGGGCATGTTTGCCAGAGCGCCCGACGCAATCCTGACGCTAACCGCCCACGAGGAACCGGACGCCTACACGCTGGAAACCACCTGCCGGAGTTTCGCCAAACCGGACCCGGTTGTAGTGCGCTGGCAATATCCACGTTGGACCGTGGCCGAAGAATTGGACCCGGAGCGGCTGAAATCACAGATGGGCAGGCCGGCGAAATTTTCACTGGATGACCTGCTGGACCTGTTGCCGCCGGATGGCCTGTCGCATGGCGATTGGCTGGCCAAGGCCAAGTCAGAAACAGGAATCGGCAAAACGCGATTTAACGAACTGGTCCGCGTAGCAAAAGGCAAGAAGCGGGTTGTTCAAGCGTTCGGGAAGTATGTCCGGGGAATCGCGGAATGACTGTGAACGCCTCAAAAATCGGTCCGGTCCGCCTTATAGTATTACCGGACAAACCGGACAGGACAAAGGCAGGGGGGAAGGCGCTTACTTTGCCGCCTTCACCTCCCTGCAAGCCATCTTTGTCCACAAAGGCCGCTAATACCTTAACGGACAAAGCGGACTTTACGGACAAGACGGGAGCAAAGAGGCCCATGCGGGTAGTCGTGGACAGCCGCGAGCAATCGCCCTTCCGGTTTGAAGGCTACCCCTGCACGGTGCAGACCGGGACGCTGGCGAGCGCCGATTATTCCCTGCGCGGTTTCACTGACCGGATCGGCATTGAGCGGAAATCCCTGCCGGATTTGATCGGATGCCTTTCGACAGATCGAAAACGGTTTGAGGCCGAGCTTGTCCGGTTGCGCGGTTTCGATGCCTGCGCCGTGGTGGTCGAGTCCCCAGCCAGCGACCTACGCGCCGGACGCTACCGCTCACAGATGGACTCCGGGGCCGCTTGGCAGTCATGCCTTGCCCTTTCGGTACGCTGCAAGATTCCATTCTGGTTTTGCGATTCCAGAGCCGACGCCGAACGGACGACTTTTGATCTCCTGCGGCATTTTGTGCAGGACCGTCTGCGCGAGCTTTTAGCCTTACAGGACGGCGGGAAAATTGGTTTAGCGGGCACTACGCCCGTACGCGCCCGCGCGTGTTAGGGAAAGGCGTCACCATGAAAGCAGCAACACGACGGGCAGCGCGGGCGGCGAGGCAGGCGCGGGAGCGGACACTACGGTACAAGAAATTTTGCCGATTCATCCTGCTACTGGAAGAAGGGGTGCGGACTCGGACCGCGCTACGAATGGTCGGGCTATCATGGGCCGGTGACATTGCCCGGTGGTTTTCGCCCATGCCGCGTTTTGCCCAACGCATTAGACAAGCGCAGGAGGCGGGCCACCAATGGCGGCGGACGTTGCTTGAAGATGAACTATGGTTGCGTGGCGTCGAGGGCATCCCGGAACCGATGATTTCTTGCGGCAAGGTCGCAGCCGTTCGCATAAGAAAATCCGATTCCGCCTTAATCGCATTGGCCCGGCGATATTTGCCTCACCTGTTCCAACGCGAAAAACCAGCGGTGACGGTTGAGGAATCGCGCGACATCAAAACCTTAATCCGCGAACTGGAAACCGGGATGACATCTCAAGAAGACAAGACATGACAACCGTTGCCCCCCCCTCCCGCAAAGCGCGAAGGGATCCGCTATGGGGATATGCGGCACCTAGCCGCAAGCAAATGATGGATGCTGCAATAAATGCTTCAACCAATATTTCGGGAGAAACGCAGGCACTTCGGCCGACAGAGCTGCTCAACCCCTGTTCTATGCTTTTGTACGGCATAATCATCTAGCTGAAAATCATCGCCGTTGTAAGTCAGGCGAATGGTCCCCATACAAGAAAAGCCAGTTCTGGTTTGAGGAAGCCCATAATGTCCAGAGCCTTTAAATACATGATGAAGTTTACCCGGTTTTTCACAGTGCTTTGTTAGTTGCGTGCAGTAAAATTCTGCGCCGGCGTTTATTGAGTGCTTAATATAACTAACAGCTGGATGCTTGTGAGGATTATTCGTTCCGGCAGAAGCTATGACAACTCCCGGCGCAATGCTGACAAGATTGCGAGGAAATTCAGCATTTTTCCTGTCCGTCGGGCCACCGTGATGCGGCCCTAGCATAAATGACGGAGAGCGCCCACAGGCAACAGCTGCTATCCTCTTTATGCTCGTGTCTCCGGCCCATAAAACAGATCGGCCTGATGGGGCAGATAACACAATAACGCCAGAAGTAATATTGGGGGTAGATGAGCCAACATTTTCCAGCATAGATGGATGTATTACATCTAGGGACAAATTTAGCGCAATATCCTGAGCCAGCGATACGCCCGGCTTGGGCCATAGTTTTTTGGGGGCTTCAAGTCGCGACACCTCTGAAATCTCACCATTGCGACACGCTTGATCTAAATACCGGTATAGATCGGCAATTTTCGAATCTTTTATGTCTCGATCAACGAGCCAGTGTACTGCACCGACTCGACGCGGACAGGCATGAAGAAGGGATGTTAGTGCCCCTACATGATCGGAATCATTATGCGTAATAATGATAGACTCAATGAATCTATTGGGATAACGAGAAACCCAATCGACAACAGGAGAGCCAAGAGGACCAACGTCAATTATCAAGAGGCGGCCGCTAGGCAATTGGATAACTGAACAATCGCCCTGTCCAACCTCCCAAAAATCAACTAGACAGGCGTCCCGCCCCATTGCAGCAACTATTTTTACGCTATGCGTTCGCTGTCGGCCAACATCGAAATATTCGACATGGAAATTATTGAACCGTGGTTCCCTAGGCGGACCATTGCGCCAAAGCGCTCGCCGACCTCTAGCAGACGCAATGATGCGCCGGTATCTAGATCAATTTGTCGAGCCGTGCCATCATGCAAGCGGACATTCCATCCTTTCGCATCCTGGCCAATATACGTGCCCTCTATGTATATCTCGGGGGCACGTTCGGCACAAAAACGCTGATAATCGACTTGCTCAATTATCGAGCCCCATTGCTCTCTTTCGGATTCATCGAGGCTGCCACTTTCCGCTTTTCCATATAGATCTAAAAATTTGCGGAGAATTACTCGATCCCATTCAATTTCTTGCGCCTCATCGTACAGAGACAACTTAATTCCCCAGTCTTTAATTCGAACCACTCCGGCGTTAATATACACTTCCAGCATCAGATCGCGCTCAAGGCTAACGCGCTGATTTCCAACGGAAAAAAACCGCCTTTGCAAGCTGATCTCATGAGGCTGATCAAAATCGAGGGGAGAGCCATTCACTTCTATTGGAATTGGCGCCCGATCCGCTTCATATCTAGCACAAGTGGCAATGGGTGTTGCATCAGAATGTGACGAGAAAATCATGTGGGGCCGAAACTATCTTTTGCTTTTTCCGTGAAAAATGCCTCAAACTCTCCGAGGATCACATCGTGCATAACATCCACTTCTTTCAACATGGCGTCAAGCCCCACATCGCGCTCAGGCTTCTCCGTTGATGCGGTGAAGTTTAGGCGCAAAGCCACTTCTCCCGGCGTATCTTCAAGTTTCACCCGTAGGCGGACAGGCAATTCTCCTTGCTTGTGATTTAAGTAAAACAGAAACCGATATGGTGGGGCCAGATTTTGGATCGGACCGGGCACGCGAAATGTCGTCAATATATCACCAATTGGTATTTCACGGCTCTTGCAAAATAACGGCATTGTTTGCGTGGATATTATGTTTACATATTCGAGAGTAGCCCCGCGAAAAGAGCTAATTTCGAAATGCCGAGCCCACTTCGCACTCCATTCGTGAATGAATACTCTCAGATCTTCATATGTGCGCGGATGATCGTTAGTTCGAAGCAGATTGAACGACACCCGATCACGCCACACTTGGATACAATGATCCTTTTCTCCGCCTGTACTCCGCCAAAACTGATACTTGGTTGTTATCTTCTGTTTGTCTTTCGGGAGGTAGGGCATGCCATTTTTTTCAGCCACCTCAATTTCCCATTTGTTTTGGACAGACGCTTCGGAGAAATCTTTTTTGATTCCGGCAGTCCATGAATCGAGTTTCAATTGATACGGTTCCTCTTCGATGGAGTAGCCGATAGAAACCGCACGCTCTATCAAGGGGGGGCGGCGATATTTAATTTTCGGCATGGCAACATCCTTCTCAATCACATATGCCTGACACGCATAATTTCCAACACCACCTCGTAACAATCAGGACTTAATATCAACGTCATGCGACTTGGCAAGATGTTTACACCTTTTCGAATCACTGAGCAACATCCCAACGAAATTAAGGGGAACACGGCATCATGGGGCGCGAGACAGCGGCAAACCCCCGTGCGGGCGCCAGAATCGCGCAGGAAGCGCCGCAACCCAGACCGCCACACAAGCTCGGAAGTAGCCCGAAAATGCTTTCACGGGCACGCCAGCGCCCAACTCTAGGGCAATTCCCCGTTTCGGGGCATTGATGGCAAAGCGGGTGATTCAAGTTTCAAGCAATACCGGCCGACTTAATCCCTATTATGTGTCCATCCTTTATGTCCACCCCTGACAGTCGGAAAAAGTGGACGCGGAAGGGAACAGAAGGGACACCAAGGCAAAATGCCGGAACAAATTACTCCCTTTATTTTCAAGGGAATTATGGGGTTTGAAAGTGGTCGGGGCGCCGGGATTTGAACCCGGGACCTTTTGCACCCCAAGCAAACGCGCTACCAGTCTGCGCTACGCCCCGACCTGTGACGAACGGTTTCGTGTGTGTATCACGGCGACGGCCCCGCCGTCAACGGCGCTTTTCCGGCCCCGCCGGGTTGACAGGCCGCCGTTCCCCCGCTATCTTTCCCCCCGACTTGAATGGCGCGGTAGCCAAGTGGTAAGGCGAGGGTCTGCAAAATCCTTATGCATCGGTTCGATCCCGATCCGCGCCTCCAATCCCGTTCGTGTCCTGCGCCGAAATGGCGCATTTTTCGTATAGGGAAACATCGACCATGAGTTCTCCGCACACGAAGAGGTTCGAGGACGTCCTCGCCGAGCTGCGCTCCGCCCCGGACGGCTTGTCCGACGCCGAAGCCGCCGTTCGCCTCGCCGCCCACGGACCCAACGAATTGCAGGAAACCATCTCCCGCCCCGCCTGGCGGATGCTGCTCGCCCAGTTCGTCGAGCCCATGATCCTCATTCTCCTCGCCGCCGCCGTGCTCTCTTTCTTCCTCGGCGATCTCACCGAAGGCATCGCCATCCTGGCCATCGTCGTCCTGTTCGGCGTCCTCGGATTCATCCAGGAATATCGCGCCGAAAAAGCCATGGCCGCCCTCCGGCAGATGTCGTGCCCGACCGTCCGCGTCCGCCGCGGCGGCGCCCTGCGCGAAATCCCCGCGCGCGAACTCGTTCCCGGCGACGTCGTCCAGCTCGAAGCCGGCAACGTCGTTCCGGCCGACCTGCGCCTGATCGCTTGCGTCCATCTCGGCATCCTGGAAGCCGCCCTGACCGGCGAATCGGAAGCCGTCCAGAAACAACCCGACCCCGTCGCCGACGAAAAATTGCCGTTGGGCGACCGTCGGAATCTCGCCTTCATGGGCACCATCGTCGCGCACGGCCGCGGAACGGGCGTCGTGGTCGAAACCGGCATGCGCACCGAACTGGGCAAGATCGCCGGCATGATCCAGGGCATCGCCGAGGGCTACACGCCCCTGCAGCGCAAACTGGCGCAGGTGGGCAAGCATCTGTCCCTCGCCGGCCTCGCCGCCGCCTTGGCCATCCTGGGCATCGGCCTGCTGCGCGGCGAAAAATTCGGCGAGATGCTCTTGACGGCCGTCAGCTTGCTCGTCGCCGTCGTGCCCGAAGGGCTGCCCGCCGTGATCACCGCCACTCTCGCGCTCGGGGGGCGCCGCATGCTCAAGCGCCACGCCCTGATCCGCAAGCTGCCCGCCGTCGAGACCCTCGGCGCCGTCACCGTTATCTGCACCGACAAGACCGGAACCCTCACCGAAAACCGGATGACCGTCACCCGGCTGCACACCTTGCACAGCGACGTTTTCCTGCCCGGCGAAACGGCCGAACCCGCCCGGCCCGCCGGAGACGACCCCGAACTCTTCCCGCTGCTGCTCGTCGCCGCGCTCTGCAACGACGCCCATCTGGTCTACGAGGAGTCCGGCCGGCCGCCTCGGACGATCGGCGACCCCACCGAGACGGCCCTGCTCGTCGCCGCCGAGCGCTTCGGCATCGCCACGCAGTCCCTCGGCGAAGAATTGCCGCGCCGGGCGGAATTTCCGTTCGATTCCGGCCGCAAGCGCATGGCCACCTTGCATCGCGGCGACGCGGGCGACTATCCCCTGCCCGACGCCATGGCCGCGCCCCTCCTCGCCGCCGTCAAGGGCTCCCCCGACGGCCTGGCCCGGTTGGCGACGCATGTCCTCGACCAAGGCCGCATCGTCCCGTTGACCGACGACGTCCGCCGCAAGTTCCATGCCGACAACGAACGCATGGCCAACGACGGCATCCGCGTCCTCGGCATCGCCTTTCGCGGCATCGACGCCTCGCCCGACGCCCACCTGCAAGCCCGCGACGTCGAAAGCGACCTCGTATTCTGCGGCCTGATCGGCATGATGGATCCTCCGCGCGAAGCCGTCCGTGCCGCCGTCGCCGCCAGCCATGCCGCCGGCATCCGCACCATCATGATCACGGGCGACCAGCCCCTCACCGCCGCCGCCATCGCCCGCAACCTGCGCTTGCCGCCCGACGGCGAAGAACCGCGCGTCGTGACCGGCCTCGAGCTGGCCGAAATGTCCGACGCCGAGCTGGAACGGGCGGCCGCGGACATCTCCGTTTTCGCCCGCGTTTCGCCCGAGGACAAGCTGCGCATCGTCGCCGCCCTGCAGAAGCGAGGCCATGTCGTCGCCATGACCGGCGACGGCGTGAACGATTCCCCCGCCCTCAAGCGGGCGGAAATCGGCGTGGCCATGGGCATATCCGGAACCGACGTCGCCAAAGAAGCCTCGAAGATGGTTCTGCTCGACGACAATTTCGCGACCATCGTCGCGGCCATCGAGGAAGGCCGCACCATCTACGACAACCTCGTCCGGTTCATCAAATATTCCTTCGGCGGCAATCTCGGCAAGGTGCTCGTCATGCTGCTCGCGCCGATGGCGGGCATCGGCGCCATGGCCCTGCGGCCATTGCATCTGCTGTGGCTCAATCTGCTTACCGATGGCCTGATGGGCCTCGGTCTCGGCCTTGAATCCGCCGAAACCGACGTGATGAACCGCCCGCCGCGGCGCCCCGACGCGGCCATTCTCGATCGGCCCGCCCTTCTGCACGTCGGCTGGATGGGCCTGTACATCTGCTCCGCTTCCCTGTTGCTCGCCGGAGCTTGGTATCGCTTCGGCTGGGGCAACGGCGAATGGCAAACGGTGCTTTTCTCCGCCATCGGGTTCGCGCAGATCGGCCAAGCCTGGGGATTGCGCGCCCTCACCGACAAGCCGTTCGTCTTCGCCCGCAACCCGGCCCTCGTTGCCTTGACGCTCCTGACGCTGGTCTTGCAGCTCGGCGTGATCTACGTCCCCGTCCTGGCCGACGCCTTCATGCTCGTGCCCCTTTCCCGCGAAGGTCTTGCCGCCACCGCTGCCCTCGGCGGCTTCACCTTCGTCCTCGTCCACCTCGAACGCCGCGGTCGTCGCAAGCGTCAGCCGGCCACCAGCGCTTCGAACGCGGCCTCGGCGTTGCGATAACGCGCCCGGCCCGGCCCTTCCACCAAACGAAACGGCCGGCCCAGCCGTTCGATTTCGCGGCGGTGCCGATCGAACAGCGCCGGCCGGTCGTGGGGATTTTCGCGCAGGGGGTCCGGAGTCCAGGGCACGTCGGCCGCGCACAGCAGATAGACGTGGCCGGTTTCGCGGTCGAGCGCCTCCAGGATTTCCGGATGGCAGCGGCCATAGACGACTTCGCACCAGATTTTGTAGTTGATCAGGTCGGTGTCCAGAATGCCCAGGGGCGCCGTCCGCGGCACGCACCGCGCCTGATGGGCCAGATGGTCGCCCGCCAGCTGGCGCAGCAGGGCGAAATCGTACTTCGGGCCATTCGCTTCCAGATAGATGCGGGCATATTCCGAGGCGCAGGGCACGCCGTAGCGCCGGGCGAGATGCGCCGCCAGCCGGCTTTTTCCCGTGGACTCGGGCCCTGTCAGCACCACCCGTCGGCGCGTCGTCACTGGGCGGTCGGCTCCGCGGCGCGCAGGGACTTGGACCACTGGAACCAACCGTACAGGCCCAACCCCAGGAAGAACGCATATTGCAGGGAATAGATCGGCGCATCCTTGACCCAATAGATGTGGATGCCCAGCACGTTCACGATCAACCACCCCACCCAGTTTTCCATGTGCTTCCGGGCTTGCAAAAACTGGGAGTAGTAGTTGAGCACGGTGGTGGTGGAGTCGCGCCAGAGCAGAGCCGGCGCCGGAATCCACGCCACGCGTTCGGCCAACGCGGAAATCCCCAGCCCCCAGATCAGAATGGTCCCGACGGCGGCCGCAACCAGCGCCAGCTGTCGCCGCCGCGACTGCCAGTTGGGCACGAACGGCGTCGGCGCCGACGGACCGCCGCGCCGGACCCAGACCGCCCAGCAGTATAACTGGATGGGAACGTAGCTGACGTAGAGGATGCCGTCGGAAACCAATTGCCACTTGGCAAACGCCAGATAGGCCGAAACGCCCGCCCAGATCAACCCCAGCGGCCAGCCCCAGATATTCTGGCGCGCGATGAGAAATACGCCCACAACCGAGCATACCGTCGCAAACACCTCCAAAGGCGTCGATCCCAGCAGCAAGCGCCACTCGATCGTCGTCGGATCAAACCAACCGTTCATTCCACATGTTCCTTTTCAATTGGCGCGCGCGGATTCCGCTTCGCGCTACCAGAATTTCCAGAAATGATGCACGGGACCGTGGCCGTGCCCGATGCGGTACTCTGCGCCCGCGCGGATGGCTCCCGCGATGTATTCCTTCGCGCGCCGAACCGCCGTTTCCACGTCGTCGCCACCGGCGATGAACGCCGCGATCGCCGACGACAGCGTGCAGCCCGTTCCGTGGTTGTTGCGCGTCGCCACGCGCGCGCCCGGCAGCGTCACGATGCGCGCCCCGTCGCCCAGATAGAGGCAGTCGTCGCTGGTTTCCCCGTCCAGATGCCCGCCCTTCACCAGCACGTTCCGGCATCCCAGGCGTGTCAATTCCGCGGCCGCGCCGGCCAGCCCATCCGCCGCCGACATCTTCCGGCCCAGCAAAACCTCGGTTTCGGGCACGTTCGGCGTGAGAATCTCGGCCAGCGGGATCAGATGGGTCTTCAACGCCTCCACGGCGTCATCCTGCAGCAGCTTGTCGCCGCTCTGCGCTACCATGACCGGATCCAGCACAATGCGCGAAATCCGGTACTCCCCGAGCTTGCGCGCCACCGTCTCGATCAATTCCGGCGAAAACAGCATGCCGATCTTCACCGCATCCGCGCCGATGTCGGAGAACACCGCGTCGAGTTGCCGCGCCACGAAATCGACCGGCACGGGATGGATGCCGGTCACGCCTTGCGTGTTCTGGGCGGTCAACGCCGTGATCACGCTCATTCCGTAGCAACCGTTGGCCGCGAAGGTCTTCAGGTCGGCCTGGATGCCGGCCCCGCCGCCGCTGTCCGAACCCGCGATCGTCAATACGCGCCGATAGGTTTTCATCGCCATCTTCCGCCTCCGCTCTCGTCCGTCCATTTATGATATTTATAAATATCATATATGTTATTTATAAATATCATAATTCCCGGGCCGCAGCGATTTCCCGCTTCAGCTGCGCCGCGGCCTGCCGCGGGGAATCGGCCGACACGATCGCCGACACTACGGCCAGCCCGTCCGCGCCGGCTCGGATCACCTCCCGGGCGTTCCCCGCCTGGATGCCGCCGATCGCCACCAGCGGAAGCTTCGTCGCCGCGCGGATCGCCCGCAGACCTTCCAGTCCCAGCGGCGAAGCCGTGTCCGTCTTCGTCGGCGTGGCGAAGACGGGACTGACGCCGACGTAATCCGCGCCTTCCCGTTCCGCCCGGATCGCATCCGCCACCGATTCCGCCGAAACGCCGACGATCCATCCGGGCGGCCCGATCCGCCGCGCATCGGCGATCGGCATGTCGCGCTGGCCCAGATGGACGCCGTCGGCTTCGACCGCCAGCGCGACGTCCACCCGGTCGTTGACGATCAGCGGCACGCCCAGTTCCCGCGTCGCCGCGCGCAACGCGCGGGCTTCTTCCAGGAATTCACGCGTGTCACCGCTTTTCTCGCGCAACTGGACGCAGGTTGCGCCGCCGGCGACCGCTTCCCGGACGATTTCGGCCGATGGGCGCCCGCGCGACAGCGGGCGGTCGGTCACCAGATAGAGGGAATAGTCGAGCGCGCCCATTTCAGCCCTCGCGGATTTTGGCGCCGTGCAGGATTTCTTCCGAGGTCAACGCGTGCAACGCGTCCAGAAAACGGATCATGAACGAGCCCGGCCCCGCCGCCCCGTCCGCCGCGTATTCGCCGGCGAGGCCGTAATAGGCCAGCGCCGTCGCCGCCGCCGATACAGGGTCGGAATCCACGCCCGCGAACGCGCCGATGATCGCCGTGGCTCCGCAGCCCGTGCCCGTCACGCAGCCCATCAGCGGATGGCCGTTGGCGACGCGCAGGACGCGCCGGCCGTCCGTGATGAAATCCACCGGCCCCGTGATCGCCACCGGCACGCCCAATTCCCGCGCCAGTCCCGTCGCCCGTTCGGCCGCCGCGTCCACGGAATCGGCGGCATCCACGCCTTTCGTCTTGGCCGCGCCGCCGCCCAGCGCGAGGATTTCCGACGCGTTGCCGCGCACGAGGGCCACGCGCGTTTCGGCCAGGATGCGCTTTGCCGCTTCCGTGCGCAGTTTCGTCGCCCCGGCCCCTACCGGATCGAGAATGATCGGCACGCCCAGCGCCGTCGCCTGCTTGCCCGCTTTGACCATCGAGGCAATCCAGGCGTCGTCCAGCGTCCCGATGTTCAGCACGAGCGCCTTGGCGAACGAGACCATTTCCTCGACTTCGTTTTCCGCGTGCGCCATCACCGGCGACGCCCCGGCCGCGAGCAGAACGTTCGCCGTGAAGTTCATCACCACGAAGTTGGTGACGTTGTGGACCAGCGGCTTGGTTTCGCGGATTTTCTTCAGGTTCTCGGCCGCCTGCGCGGCCAGATTGGATTCCGATTTCATGCTTTGCCTTTCTTTCCAAAGGAAACGACCAAATACAGCGCGGCGGCGGCCAGCAGGGACGGGATCGACGAACCGCCCGCGAAACCGCTCTTCGTACACCATTGATACACGCCGAATCCGGCCGCCCACGCGGCCATGGCCCGAAGGTTCACGCCCCCGGCGTACCAGTAGCGCCCGCGGCGAAACAAGTCTGCCGCCTCGTAGCGGCCGCGCTTCAGGATGAAGTAGTCCGCCAGCACTACGCCGAACAGCGGGCAGAACGCCGCGCCGATGAAGAGCAGGAACCCTTCGTACTTCGTCGCGTCGAAAAACAGCGCGATCGCCGTGCCGGCGATTCCGGCCAAGGCCACCAGCGGCCGCGCGCCGATCTTCGGAAACAGGCTCTGCGCCGAAACCGCGTTGGAATAGATGTCGAGGAACGTCGTCGTCAGCGTGGACAGCAGCACGATCCCCACCGCCGGCATCAGGAGCCGGTGCTCGCCCATCAGCTGGATCAGCATCGCTTCCGGCGCATCCGATCCCGTGGCGATGGCCGCGACCAGGCCCGCCGCGAACATCCACGAGCTGACGAGGAAATAGCCGGTCCACGTGCCGCGGAGGCCGCGGCCGGGCGTCGCGGCGTAGCGCGTGTAGTCCGAGACCAGCGGCATCCACGAAATCGGCATGGCGATGACGAGATCGAGCGCCAGCATGAACGGCATCGAAGGCGCGGCCGGCGCCGCCCACAGCTCGCGCCAGCCGTACGTTTTCAGCGCCAGCGCCGTCATCGCCACCGACAGCAGCAGCAGCAGGACGACGCCGATTTTCTGGAGCGTTTTCCAGGCGCGGCTGCCCGCCAGCGCCCACAGCGTCGTCAGGACGCCCAACGCGACGATCCATCCGCGGCCACTTTCTTCTCCGCCCGCGAGTCCCGCCGCGGTCTGTCCGCCGATCCACAGCATGACGGCGGTCCAGCCGACGAGCTGCACGACGTTCAGGATGGCCGGCAGGATCGAGCCGCGATTCCCCAGCGCTCCGCGCGTGCCGACGATGGCCGGCACGCCGTGCCGGCTGCCGATGAGCCCGCCCAGCGCCATCGGCGTGTTGCCCACCACGTGGCCCAGCAGGATGATCCCCAGCCCCGCCAGCAAGCCGAACGAGACCAGCAGGCCCCCCGCCCAGATTTCCGACAGGGAAATCGCCGCCCCCGCCCACAGGAGGAAGAAATCCCACTCCTTCAGATTCCGTTCCTGGTTTTCCACGGGTCCGTTCATCGACATGGCGCGCTCCTCGGTTGCAGACGCCGGGGAGCCTGCCGCGGAAAACGAAAACCGCGGTTCCATCGGAGAAACCACGGCTTCATCGCAATCGATCCGCTGTCCCTGCGTTGGAATGATCCAACAGGTTCCAAGGGTTATCCCGGGTTACGGGAACTCTCAGCCCTCTCGATCGAGGACACCCCTAGCGACCAAATTCAGTTGTCGCGGGAGAACATACCACCCCGCGCGCGCCCGTCAAGCCCCGCGCCGGGCTCTTTTCATTCCGGCGCCTGGAGGGCCCGTTCGACGGCCGCGACGAGATCGGAATCTTCGGGCGCGGTGCGGCTGCCGAACCGGCCGAGGATCTTCCCATCGCGCCCAATCAGGAATTTATTGAAGTTCCAGGTGATCCCGCCGGCGAATTCCGGATCGGTTTCCTTCGCCGTCAGGAAGACGTAGAGCGGATGGATCGTCTTGCCCTTGACCGAGATCTTGGAAAACATCGGGAAGGTCACGCCGTAGGTCAGCGTGCAGAAATTCTTGATTTCGGCTTCCGTGCCCGGTTCCTGGCCGAGAAAATTGTTCGCCGGGAAACCCAGCACGACGAGCCCGCGGTCCGCGTAGGTCTGGTAGAGCTTTTCCAGCCCGGCGTACTGCCCGGTGAATCCGCATTTGCTGGCGACGTTGACCACCAGCAGGACCTTGCCGCGGAAATCGGCCAAGCTGACCTCCTGGCCGTCGATGTCCTTCATCGTGAAATCGTAGATGCTCTTCACGCCCGCGCCCTCCTGGGCGGCCGCGCTCACCGCCAGCCATCCCGTCGCCAATCCGATCGCCAACCATTTGTTCATCCGTTCGTCCTCCGTTCAACGGTCTAGCCTACCGCCAACGGCCTAGTTCCGCAACCCGGACGGCCTCTTTTCCGCCCGTTTCCGGCGCTTGACCCGGACGCCTCCCTCCCGCCATAGTGCGCGCATGGCCCGGTCTTCCCGAGAACGATGGGAAATCTACATTCTGGCGGTCGTTTCCGACCGCCTGCATGGCCTTGGGCCGAATCTGCTGCGCTTCGTCCTCAAGTGCCTCTCCCGCCTCTACAGCTTCATCATGAACATGCGCCTGGCGCTGTTCGAGCACCGCATCATCCGTTCCAAGACGCTCGGCTGCCAGGTCATCAGCATCGGCAACCTCACCGTCGGCGGCACCGGCAAGACGCCCGTCGTGGAAGTGTTCGCCCGCGCCCTCCAGCGGAACGGCCGCAAAGTCGCCATTCTCAGCCGCGGTTACAAAAAGGCCGAAACGCCCATTTCCGAGAAGCTCGTCAATCTGCTGACGTTCAAGACCCCGGCGCAGGAACCGCCCCGCGTCGTTTCCGACGGCGACCGGCTGCTGCTCGATTCCGAAATGGGCGGCGACGAACCCTACATGCTCGCCACCAATCTCCCCAACGTCTGCGTGCTCGTGGACAAGGACCGCGTCAAATCCGGCCGCTACGCCATCCAGAAGCTCGGTTGCGACACCCTCATCCTCGACGACGGCTTCCAATATCTGCGCCTCAAGCACCGGGTGGACATCGTGCTGGTCGACCGCACCAATCCCTTCGACAACGGCTTCGTCCTGCCCCGAGGCCTGCTGCGCGAATCCGTCCGGCACCTCAGCCGCGCCACGTTCATTTTCATCACCAAGTCCCCCGGCGACGGCTCCCCCGAATTGCGCCAGCAGATCCACGCCCTGAACGACCAGGCGGAAATCGCCGAATGCCGCCACACCCCGCGCCATTTCCAGAACGTCTTCACGGGCGAGCGCAAGCCGCTGGACCATTTCGGCGGGCGCAAGGTCGCGGCCTTGTCCGGCATCGCCGCCCCGCGCGGCTTCGAGGAAACCATCGAGCGCCTCGGCGGCGAGCTCGTGCACCGCAAGCGCTTCGCCGACCACCATCGCTATACCCAGCAGGAAATCCTCGACGCCATCAACGAAGCCCGCGACCGCGGCGCCGAGGCCATCGTCACCACCGAGAAAGACGCCGTCCGCCTGCCCCTCCTCGAGCGGCGCGACGTCCCCGTCTACTTCCTCCGCGTCGAAATCGAGTTGCTCAGCGGCGAAGAAGACTTCAACGAGCTCATCTCCCGCCTCTGCTTCAAGTAGGCTCTCCCCCCGGCCCGTTCCGTGGCCGCGCGATGCGCGCCGGCTCAGGCGTTGGCGCGGATTTCGATCACGTCGCCGTCCTGGACGACGTAGTTTTTGCCTTCGAGCCGCAACAAGCCCGCCTCGCGGCAGGCGGCATGGGTCTTCTTCTCGATCAGGATTTCGGACGTCACCGTTTCCGCCCGGATGAAGCCGCGCGCCAGATCCGTGTGGATCTTGCCGGCCGCCGTCACGGCGTTGTCGCCGCGGCGGATCGTCCAGGCGCGCACTTCGTCTTCGCCCACGGTGAAGAAGCTGATCAGGTTCAAGGTGCGGTACGCCGTCTGGATCAGGCGGGTGCGCGCCGGCTCGGTCAGGCCGTAATCCTTCAAAAAACTGGCCTGATCGGCGGGCGGCAAAATGGCGATTTCCGCCTCCAGCGGCGCGCAAAACGCCAGCAGGTCGATGCCTTTCTCCGCGCAGGCGGCGCGGAGGGCGGCGCATTGTTCGCCGGCCGGATCGCCGTCGCCCACGTTCGCGATCGCCAGCACGCGCTTCTGCGACAGGAAACAGAAACTGGCGACGAACTTCTGCTCGTCCGGCGTCAGTTCGAGGTCGCGCAGCGACTGTCCGGCGTCGATGGCGGCTTTGCACTTCTGCTGCACGGCTAGCTCGGGCAGGCTCTGTTTCAGCCCCCGCTTGACTTCCTGCTCGATCTTCTCGATGCGGCGCTCGATTTTTTCCAGATCCGCCATCGCCAAATCCAGCAAAACGGATTCGAGTTGGCCGACGGGATCGAGTGGCTTGCCCGCGCCGTCCACGTCGCCGAACGCCTGCACCACCAGCGCGAAGGCGTCCGCCTCGCCCAGGAACGCGTTGAGCTGGCTGAAACCGCTGCCCTCGCCGCCCGTCGGCAGCGCCACGTCCACGAAGGTGACTTCCGCCGGAATGTATTTCTTGGGCTGGAAAATGTCCCGCAGCGCGGCCAGACGCGCGTCGGGCACCTTGACCGTCCCGAGCCGATGCCCGCCCCGGGTCGCGAAATGCGGCCCCTCCGGCGTCTGGATCAACGCGTCGAAGACCGCCGTTTTGCCCGCGGACCGGGCGCCGATCAAATAGAGAAGCAATGCCGCCATGGATTCCTCGCCGAAAAATGGCGGAGAGAGTGGGATTTGAACCCACGGGACGCTTTTAACGCCCGCTCGATTTCGAGTCGAGTGCCTTAGGCCGCTCAGCCATCTCTCCGCGCCGGTCCCGCCCCGGTTGGGCAAGACCAAAAACTCGCAGATGAATACCCCAGCCCGCCCGGGAATTCAACCCCTTTTCGGCGCGCCGCGGGCGGGGCGCGAAAACGGCGCGGGGTTCGCCCGCGCCGTGGCCGAGAAAATCCCCGGTTCGCCTAGAAATAGAAGCGCAAGCCCAGCTGGAACTTCAGGTTCGTGTCGGTCGGCTCGTCTTCGTCGTAGTAGATGTCTTCCGTCCCCATTTCGCCGATCATCGAAACGACCAGGGCCGTCGAATCCGTCAGGAAAAACTTGGAACCGATTTCCGCGCCGAACACCAAGGCGTTCTCGCGGTCGTCGAGATTCGTGGAGCGGAAGTCCATGGCCAATCCGAGGAAGATCGGCACGAGATCCGTTCCGAACAGCGGGCGATAGCCCTCCGGCAGGCCGAAGTTGTATTCGCTCGTGACCCCGAAGCCGAAATAGCTCCACCAATCGTTGCCGCCGACGCTCGCCCGGGCGCCCATGGAAAGGCGGTCCCAGAAGAAATAGGCGTATTTACCGCTCAGGTCGTATTCCGTCCCTCCCACGGAGGCCGTATCCACGTTGCCCTGGATGCCGATTTCGTTCGATCCTTGCGTCAACAACGCCGCACCCGGCGCCGCCGGAACAACCATGCAAAAGGCCACTGCCACCATCATCCACTTCATGTATTTCACGTGTCGGCTCCTTTTCTTCCCACTTTCGAGACTGTCGCGATTCCCGCGCCCGAAATCAAGCCTTCAGGTCGGCAGGCGGATGCCCCGGCGGATAAAGACCGGGATGTCCAGATCGGTCCCCTCGTAGATGGTCGGCGCCACGTCCTGGAAGCGCCCGCGGTCGCTGGCGCTCCCCAGCGGCAGTTCGGATTGCCGGACGCCCTTGCCCGCATGGCCGGCGCGCCCCTCTTCTTTTTTCGGCGGCGCCTCGTCGAAAAAGAGCGAACCGCCCGATTGGACGGTTTCCGCGGCGCTGCGGGCCGGCGGCAGCCAATGTTCGGCGGCCAGGACCGTGAGCGCCAGGCGCCCGGTCCAGTCGCCCAACACCGCCGCGCCCATCGAAATCCGGGCCCCCGGCCGCGCCGCTTCCTGGAACCGCCGATGGATGGTCTCCAGCTCCACCAGCGACAGGTCCGGCCCGCCGGCCACGCTCAGGATCATCGCCCCGGAATTGGCGATGACGCGCCCTTTTTCCAGCATGGGCCCTTCCAGCAGCCCCTCCAGCGCCTGCGCGGCCTTGTCGGGGCCTTTCCCTTCGCCGTAGCCGAACCCGCATTCGTTGCCGCTGTTTTCCACCAAGCTCTGCAGATCCGAGAAATCGAGGTTGAGCATGTTGTCGCGCGCCAGCAGCGTCCACAGGCCCCGGAGACCGGCCGACATCATGCGATCCACGAACGCGAAGGCGTCCGGCAGCGCGGTGTCGGGCGGCAGCATCGCATGCAGCCGCTGGTTGGGCAGGCACACGACGGCGTCGGCGGATTGCTTGAGGGCCGCCAAGCCTTCCTGGGCCTGTTCCTGGCGGCGCGCCCCTTCGAAGGCGAACGGCAGGGTCACGTAGGCGAGCACCAGCATCCCTTCCTCGCGGGCGAGCCGGGCGAGTACCGGCGCCGCGCCCGTGGCCGTCCCGCCCCCGAGACTCGCCACCAGCAGCAGCAGATCGTGGCCGGCGACCAGGGCGCGCAGCGCATCCAGGTCCTCGTTGGCCGCCAGCCGGCCCAATTCCGCGTCGCCGCCGGTGCCCATCCCCTTGGCGACGGTGCGGCCGATCGCCACTTTCAGCTCGATGTCCGCATCCGCCAGCGCGCGCGCATCCGTGTTGATGGCCGCCACCGTCGGGGGGTCGGACCACCCCGCCAGCGAATGGCTCAGGACGTTGCAGGCCCCGCTGCCGATTCCCGCCACCAGCACGCGGCAGCGGAGGTCTCGGACGCTTTCCTTCGAATGTTCCAGATTCGCCGACATGGTCCCGTTCCTCCGCTCAGTTCACGCCAAACCAGTTGCCGATCTTCTTCCAGACGCCCCGGCTTTGCTCCGCCCGGGCCCGGGCGCCGCGATAGCCGTGCAGCACGGCGCCCACGCCGGTCGCGTATTCCGGCACCGCCAGGTTCGCGGTCAGCCCGCTGGCGTTGCGCGGCACGCCGATTTCGCACGGCAGGCCGAAGACCTTCTCCGCCAGCTGCGCCACGTTTTTCAGGTGGGCGCCGCCGCCCGTCAGCACCACGCCGCCGCCCAGCAGGGGCAGCAGCTTCTGCTGCTGCAAGCGCGTGCGGATCAGGCCGAAGGTCTCTTCCATGCGCAGATGCACGATCGTTTGCAGGTCCGAGAGCTTCGCGGTGCGGGGCGTTTCGCCCGCCGCCGTCGGCAGGGGCAGGCGCCGCGTGCGGCCCGCCCCGCTCACCATGGCGTCGCCATGCTGCAGCTTCAGCGCCTCCGCCTCCGTCGTCGACAGCCGGAACGCGCGCGCGACGTCGTTCGTCACGTGGTCGCCGCCCACGGCGATCACGCCCGCATCCGCGATCTTCGCCTGCGCGTAGACCACGTAGTCGGTCTTGCCGCCGCCCAGATCGATCAGCAAGGCCCCCTGCAGCTTCTGGTCCGCGGACAGCGCGGCCTGCGCCGAACACAGGCCGCTGAACAGCGGCTCCGCCATTTCCAGCTTCAGCGCCTTGACGACCCGCACCAGATTCACCATCCGCGAATGGACGCCGTGCACGATCAGCATGTCCGCCGACAGCGTCTGGCCCACGAGCCCCACCGGCGTCACGCCCCGCAGCCCGTCCACGCCGAATTGCCCGAAGATGCTGTGCAGGATCTCGCGATCCGACGGCAGGGTCACTTCCTTGGCCATTTTCAGCACGTGGTCCACGTCGTCTTGGGCGATTTCGCCGTCGACCGGGATTTCCGCCCGGCTGGGCATCGCCTCGATCTGCGACCCCGACAGGGCCAGATAGACTTCGTTGATCTTGAGATCCGCGGCTTCTTCGGCCTGCCGCAGCGCCGTTTCCACGCACGCGCAGACGCTGTCGAAATGGAAAATTTCCCCCTTGCGCATGCCGCTGCTGGCGGTATCGCCGACCGCGGTGATCATCAGCGCGCCGTCCTCCCGGGCTTCCCCCACGAATACGCGCACGCGGCTCGTGCCGATTTCCAGCGCCACGATCGGTTCGATGTTCATCTTCCTTCCATCCCTTTCCGCTTGCGATCCGTCAGGGCGACTCCGCCGCCCCCGCCGGCCGGCCCACGTAGTTGCGGTCCACCGTCAGGTCGTACGTGGCCAGATCCAGCCCCCGGTCGCGCGCCGCCTTCCGCATTTCGCGCAGTTGCAGCAGTTTTTCCTTCAGCTTGTCGCGCGACAGCAAGACCTGTTCTCCCGAAGACAGCTCCACGTCGAGCAGGTCTTCGCTGCCGACGTCGATGGAGGCCACCGCCAGTTCCTCGCGCATGGCGGTTTCGTTGCAGATTTCCAGGATGGCCAAGGCTTCCTTCAGCATGGGATCGGCCACCACGTCGCCGGGACGCAGGCCGACGTCCCGCACGCCCAGCACCACCGGCAGGCTGGCCCGCACGGAGCTGGGCCCCAGCACGTGCCCCGTGGCGTCCACCGCCAGCGGGCTGCCCGCGCCCGGCCGCCCCAGACGCGCCACCGCGACGCGCTCGGCCACCTCGATGATCAGCGTGTCCGGCAAGCGGCGGCCCACCTGCGCGGAGGCGATCACCGACACCCCCAGCAGCGCTTCGCGGATTTCCTGCGGCCGAACCGCAAACAGATTGAGGCCCTCCCGCACCTTGGCGTATTCCTTGACGCTTTCCGCGCCGAGCGCGCCGTCGGTCGTCACCTCGATCTGGCGAATCTGGAAAAAATCGTTCTCCGTGAACATCGCGCGCCACGCCGCGTGCCCCCCGACGTACGCACCGACGGCGAGCGCCGGCAGCCCGATCGCCAGCGCCAGCGCCGTGATAATCCGGCGCCGGACCGCCCGGCGACGTTCCGTCGTGCGCCCGGCGGCCTTCAACAGGCTGCCCCGCGGACGGTTCCGCTGCCGCTCCTTTGTCTTGCCATACGCCAAGGTCGTCCTCTTTCAACAAAATAGGTAGGCCCGCACTATGCCATACCCGCCCCACCGGAAAAACACTTTTTGCGCCGGCTCCGACCCGTTTTCCGGATCGAACCGTTTCTGCCCCCCGGAACGCGCCCGCCGCCGCCGCCGCCGAAGCCGAAACCGCTCTCCCGACGAAAGCGCCGCGCCCCGGAAGGGGGGCGCGGCGCGATCCTGCTTTGCCGAAGCGCGGGCGTTCCGCCCGCTTTGTCTCTAGAACTTCGTCGCCGCTTCCTTTGCCTTGGCGATCGCGGCCTCCGTGCTGGCTTTCGCCTTCTCGCCGCCCGCCCCCTGCCCGGGCGCCCGCAGTTCCGTCACGTCGGTGATGCCGATGAAGCCCAGCTGGGTTTTCAGCATCGGCGTCAACGTGTCGTAAGCGGCCATCGCGCCCTCGTAGACCCCGCCGCTGGCGATGCACAGCACGACCTTCTTGCCCGGCACCAGCCCCACGGGGCCCGTCGCCGTGTACTGGAAGGTCTTTCCGGCCACCAGCACCGCGTCGATCCACGCCTTCAGCATCGGCGGCGCGTTGAAATTCCACATCGGCGTCGCGATCACGACCAGATCCGCCGCCAGGAACTGCTTCAGAATCTCTTCGCGCCGCGCCATCTTGCGCGCGGTTTCCGCATCGACCGGCGCCGCCCCGAAAAACGACGGCAGCGTTTTCTCGTCCAGTTGCGGGATCTCGTCGCGATACAGGTCGATCGCCTCGAAAACCGCGTCGGGCCGATGCTTCTCCAGCGCTTCGGTAAACGCCTTTTCGATCCGCAGGCTCGCCGATTTCTCCACCGGCTTGGGATTCGCCAATACTCGCAATACCTTCATGGGTTTCTCCTCGGTTGTCGTCGGATCATACCACGTTCAGGATGCGTTCGCAAAGTTCCGGAAAACTCCAGCCGTGCGCCCGCGCCGCATCCGGCAGCAGGCTGACTTCCGTCATGCCCGGGATGTTGTTGAGTTCCAGCACGAAAAACCGGCCGTCCGGCCGCAGGCGGATGTCCACCCGCCCCATGCCGCTGCACCCCAGCGCGCGGAAACAGGCCAAGGCGGCTTCCTGGCAGGCGCGGGCGGTTTCCGCCGGGATGTCCGCCGGAATCCGGTGCGACGATTTTCCCGGCGTGTATTTCTGTTCGTAATCGAAGTTTCCGTCCGCCGTGACGATTTCGACCACCGGCAGCACCGTTTCCCCCACCACGCCCACGGTCAGTTCCTTGCCCGGAATGAACTCCTCCACCAGCGCGACGTCGTCGTAGCCCAGCGCCAACTCCAGCGCGGGCGCCCACTCGTCTTCGCGGAACACCCGCGACACGCCCACGCTCGACCCCTGCCGCACCGGCTTGACCACCACCGGCAGCGGCAACGTCCGCGCCTGCCCTTTGCGCAGGAACTCGAAGGGCGGCGTCGGGATTCCCGCCGCCGCGATCACCGGCTTGCTCTTCGATTTATCGAACGCGCGCGCGCTGGCCTCCGGGCTCGACCCCGTGTGCGGCACGCCCTGCTTCCGCAGCAGCGCCTGGATCGCGCCGTCCTCGCCGAAGCGGCCGTGCATCGCCACGAACGCCACCTCGGTGCCGGCGGGAATCGCGAACGAGCTGTCCTCGCCCACGACGACTTCCGCCACCTCGTAGCCGCGCTCCCGCAGCGCCTGCGCCACCGCCGCGCCCGACCGCAGCGATACCGCCCGTTCCGACGACGGTCCGCCCAGCAGCACCGCCACCTTGTGAAATCTCTTCTGTCCGCTCATTTCGCTTTGTCCTGAAATTTTTCCATACCGTGGAAAAAAGTTTTCCACACCGTGGAAAAACTTGCCGGATTTTTCCACACCGTGGAAAAAATATTTCCATAGCGTGGAAAACTCGCGCCCCACTCTACGCCCCCGCCTCGGGCGATTCAACGCCGATTCCACCAGCGATGACACTTCACATGGCGAACCGATTATGGCAGTGGCTGCGCAAGACGAAAGCCACACCCGATTCCGTTTCCACTTTGGACATCACGAGAGCGCGACGCTGAACGACAACTCCAAGAACTGACGTTCCATCCCCCGCCACGTAACACGCGGATTGAACTTGAAACGGCCCCTGACGGATCGCATGCGTCTGTCAGATCACTTTCATACCCGTCCAGACACCACTCCGAGACATTCCCATGCATATCGAATAACCCCCAAGTGTTCGGCTGATAACTCCCCACTTTCGCCGTGCCACTTTCCACCCCATTGGTTGAACTGCCTACTGGATACCCGCCGGGATGATTACCGGCAAATCGCCCTACTTCGGACATCCGTTCATTGGCGTTTTCGATGCTCATATCGAATCCCGAATTCAACGCCGTGGCCGTTCCTGCCCGACAGGCGTATTCCCATTGCGCCTCCGCGGGCAAGTCAAAGACCTGTCCCGTCTTCATGCGCAACCGTCCCAAGAATGAGTTCGTGTCCACATTGCGGTCCGTCGGCCAGTTCGTTCCCGCAACAGCCCCGCGAATATCGATATAGCCGACCCGCTCGACGGGACGAGAATCCCGGCATGTCACATTGCTAAAAAGGCTCGGCCAGTTGCCCATCACCCGTTCCCATTGTTTCTGCGTCACCTCGAACACACCAATGTAGAAGTCCTTTGTCAGCCGCACCGAGTGTTGGGCCTCGTCGCTGTTCCGCCCATATTCATTGGTGGGTGAGCCCATTGTGAAATGCCCACCCGGAATTCTCCGCAGGACAAGTTTGGTGGTCTTGTATTCATCCGTCCAGCCGCCATCCGGCGGAGCGTTCGTATAGCTCACGGAGTAGTTCGCTGCATCCGGCCCTTCCAACAAATCCACGATTATATAGTCGCTGGCCACCGCAAAACAAAATTCCTTCCGCTTGCCCATTGGGAGAACATGGAACCCCTGTGCCTCTGAAAACACTACCCCATCCGGTGTCAGGTTGTTCCATGTCGGTACAACAAGGTTGGTCGTGGCGAACACTCGATAGGGGTTCCCCGGCATGGCCGCCCATTCCAGACGGATCGAATTCGTCTCGGCCTGCAAGTTGGTCATCTGCCCCATAGCCGAAACGGCCATCGTGCAAATCCACCCCAGCATGCCCAACGACTTATGCAAGACATAACCTCCGTTCCAACGGCGCATCGTGGTTTCATCATCTCCCCCCATGGCCATTTCTGTCAATGATTTGCTCCATGGCCATGCCTGGCGCCGTCCGCGGCTTGACGGCCTGCCGGTTTTAGGGGAAAACCGTGCCCATGAACGTCGACGGCAAGCATTACCGCACCATTTGGCTGGAAAGTCCCGGCTGCGTCCGGATCATCGACCAAGCCCTCCTGCCCCACGAGTTCGCCTTCATGGACTTGCGCACGCCCGAGGAAATGGCCCGCGCCATCCGCAAGATGCATCTGCGCGGCGCGGGGCTGATCGGCTGCGCCGCGGCCTGGGGCCTCTATCTGGCCGCCCTCCGCCAGGCCGAAGCCGCCGATTTCGCCGCGAGCATGCAGGCCGAAGCCGCCGCCCTCCAGGCCACCCGCCCCACCGCCAAGAATCTGGAATGGGCGCTCGTCCGCATGCAGAAGGCGCTCGCGGCCTGCGCCCCCGCCGACCGCGTCGAAACCGCCCGGCGCGAAGCCCAGGCCATCACCGACGAGGACGCCGATTTCAGCCGCCGCATGGGCCAGCACGGCCTCGCGCTCATGCGGGAGATCGCCCAGCGCAAAAACGGCCAGCCGGTCAACGTCCTGACCCATTGCAACGCCGGCTGGCTGGCGTTCGTGGACCACGGCACCGCCCTCGCGCCCGTCTACGCGGCGCATGACGACGGCATCCCCGTCCACGTGTGGGTCGACGAAACCCGGCCGCGCAACCAGGGGGCTTCGCTCACGGCCTGGGAACTGGGCCACCACGGCGTGCCGCACACGCTCATTCCCGACAACGCCGGCGGCCATCTCATGCAGCACGGCCTCGTCGATATCGTCTTCGTCGGTTGCGACCGCTGCACCGCCGCGGGCGACGTCGCCAACAAGATCGGCACCTATCTCAAGGCGCTCGCCGCGCGCGACAACCAGATCCCCTTTTATGCCGTCCTGCCGTCTTCCACCATCGATTGGGACATCGCCGACGGCGTGCGCGACATCGTCATCGAGGAGCGCGGTTCGGAAGAAGTGCGCTTCATGACGGGCTGGGACGACGCCGCGAACCGGCCGGCCACCGTCCGCATCTGCCCCGAAAAAACCCCGGCCGCCAATTTCGGCTTCGACGTCACCCCCGCCCGCCTCGTCACCGGCATCATCACCGAGCGCGGCATCGCGCCGGCTTCCGCGGAAGGTCTCCGGAACCTGTATGCCGACCTCCACCCATAGGGACGAAGGGTATATCAAGTTTTCCTTCGCGCACGAGGCGGCCCCCGCCCCGGCGCATCCCCGGCTCCACGACCTCATGCGCATCCGCGACGACCTGCACGAGTGGGAACTGATCGGCGTCCTGCCCGACGGCATCGGCTACGGCAACGTCAGCGCGCGCATCGCGGGCACGCCGCGGTTCGTCATCACGGGCAGCGGCACCGGCCTGAAATTCCCCATCGCCGCCGAGCACTTCTGCGAAGTCGTTTCGTTCGACGTCGCGAAAAACAGCGTGGTCTGCCGCGGACCGCTGCCGGCCTCGTCGGAATCGATGAGCCACGGCGCGATTTACGCCGCGCGGTCCGACGCCGGCGCGGTCATCCACATCCACGACCGCGTCATGTTCCGGCTGCTGAACCAGGAAGGCGCGCCGCAAACCCCCGCCGACGCCGCCTTCGGCACCCCCGAGATGGCCTTGGCCGTCGGCCGCCTCGCCGCCACGCTGCCGCCGGTCGCCTGCCTGGTGATGGCCGGCCACGAAGACGGCATCCTCGCTTTCGCCCCCGATCCCCGCTCCGCCCGCAACGCCCTGTGGGACGTCTACGCCCGCTCGCGGCGCGAATAGGCCTCCTTATTGCTCCACGGACAGCCGCAAGAAGCTCCAGGCTTCCGACACGGCAAGCGTGTGCACGTTGAGAGATCCCGACGCCGGCAGGTTCGTCGCCCGATTGCTCCAAACCGCGCCAGCCACCAGCGCAGGGCTCTCCTGAATGGCGTACCAGCGGTTCGAAGCGCCGGTCCAGCGCACCACTTGTTGCGTCGGACTCGTCGCCGGATCGAAAATCAGCCGCAACCGATCGGCGCCGTCCGCCGGCGCCGTCCCGGCGATCAATTCGTCCCCGTCGCAGACCCCGTCGGCGTCCCGATCCGTCTGAAACAGGGCTTGCGCAAGCGCGTGCCAGCCCAAGGCGCCGCGCCGCCGGCCGGCGGCATTCAAGTGATAATCGCCCCACGCCGGCCCCGTGGCGTAGTCCGCCGTCAGCAGCTGGTTCGTCACGCCAGCCGACACGTACGTCTGCTCCACGCCGGCCTCCGACCAGGCCTCGATGTCGGCCAAATCCAGCAGCCATTTGTCTTCCGTCGCGCAAAACTCGCGGACGGCGCGGTTGAAGTCGTTCCGGAGATCGTTTTCCGAACCGGCGGTTTCGGTGGTCAAGGGCATGGTCACGTAGACGAACAGCGTCTGCGGATACCGCGCCTCCAGCCCGGCCATCAGCGCGCAATATTCTTCCGGATCGGCGTACGGATCGATCCAGCAGAACTTATCCATCGCCACGTTGACCTTGGGAAAGCGCCAGCCGGACTGGACCACGGTATTGCTGAAACACGTCAGCTTGTTCGACCAGTCGGGATTTCCCCGCATGCACTCGTACACGAATCCGTTGGAGGTGCTGGCAGGATCGGCGGCCGCCCGGTAGTCCGCGCCGCCCTCCGACCCTTCCGTTCCGACGGCGCCGTGGTAGTCGCTGTCGCCGTCGTTCCCGTCGTATCCGTAGATTTGCAGGGGGAAACGGGCCGCATCCTCCTCGTGCAGCACGTTCAGGCCGGTGACGAGATTCCCCCCCACCGACGCATGCGTGAAAAGCCAGCGCAACTGGCCGACCTTGGCGGAGAGACTGGCCGGCGGATTGGTGGCGGCGGCCAATGCGGCGTGATCGATCGTCGTGGCGCCGGCCGCCCCGGCCCAACCCCAGATCCCGCCCGCCAAAACCAGCAACCCCGTCCACGATCTGGCGTTCACGTTCATGCAACGACTCCTTGGATCCATCTATGCCGGTTCCGGCGTTTCGTTTCCCAACCGCTTTTTCAGCATCGGCCCGACGTCTTCCACGTCGCCTGCGCCGATGACGAGCACCCAGTCGCCGGATTTCCAGCGCGCGGCCACGAGCGCGGCCGCCTCTTCCAGATTCTTCGCCAGCTCGGTCGGCGGACCGTCGCACCGCCAGAAGTGCTTGAGCAGATCCTCGGACGTGCCGCCCGCCAGCGGCGGTTCGCTGGCGGCGTAGACCGGCGCCAGGATCACGCCGGCCACGCCGGCGAACGCCGGCGGAAAATCCGCGCCCAGCGCCCGCGTGCGCGTGTAGCGGTGAGGCTGGAACACGGCCCAGATCCGGACGGCGCCCGCCTGTTTCGCGGCATCGATCAGCGCCCGGATTTCGGAGGGATGATGGGCGTAGTCGGCGACCACGCGGATGCCGCGAGCTTCCGCCACCGCCTCGAACCGGCGCTTGGGCAGCGCAAAACTCGCCAAGGCCGCGGCGGCCGCATCCAGCGCGAGGCCGCAGCGATCGCAGGCCGCCAGCGCCGCCAGCGCGTTCTGCACGTTGTGCCGGCCCGGCAGCGGCAGAAACACGGTTGCCGCGCGGCCGCCCGGCGCCTGCATCGCGAACCGCGTGCCCGCCGGGCCCGCTTCCAGGATCTCGGCCCGGAAATCCGCGGCAGCCGCGAAACCGTACGATACTCCGCCCGTTTCCGCGCCGATGCGCGCCGCTTCGGGATCGTCGGCGCAAACCACGACGGCCTGCGCCTGGCGCGCGAACGCCCGGAAACAGTCGACCATCGCGTCCTTCGACGCGAAGTGCTCCATGTGGTCGAATTCGACGTTCGCGATCACCGCGATTTCCGGCGCGTAGTGCGCCAAGGTGCCGTCGCTTTCGTCGGCCTCGATGACCAGCCGTTCCGACGCTCCGATTCCGGCCGGCGCGCCGTCGGGCGGCAGTTCGCCGCCAATGCACCACGAAGGATCCGCGCCGCAGGCGCGCAGGGTGTGCGCGATCATCGCGGACGTCGTGGTTTTGCCGTGCGTGCCGGACACCGCGACGGTTTTCCGGTTTTCCGCCAGCACCGGAAGCACCTGTCCGCGGCGGTACAGGGGAATGCCCCGTTCTTCCGCCGCGACGCGTTCCGGATGCCCCGGCTGCAGCGCCGGGCTGAAGACGGCCCAAGCGACGCCGTCGAGATGCGCCGCGTCGTGGCCCGTCGTCGCGGGAATGCCGCAGGCGCGCAGCCAGGCCAGCGTGCGCGGGGCGCCGCCGTCGCAGCCGGTCACCTGCAACCCCCGCGCCGCGAGCAATCGCGCGACGCCCGCCATGCCGATGCCGCCCACGCCCATCAGGTGGACGCGCGCGCCGGGCGTTTGGATCCAGCGCCGCAGTTCCTCGCGCCAGTTGCCGCTTGCCGCCGTCATGGTTTCCGCGCGCAGCGCTCCACCAAATCGGCCAGGGCCGCGGTGCCGTCCTTCACGCCTTCCTTGCGGGCGGCTTCGCGCAGACGCGCCAACCGCTCGGGCTGGCGGAGCGTCTGCGCCAAATAGGCTTCGAGCCATTCCGGCGTCAGCGCCGCTTCGTCCACCACGTCCGCCGTGCCGCGCTTTTCCAGCGCGTGTGCGTTCGCGGTCTGGTGATCCATCGCCGCCAGCGGATACGGCACGAACAGCGCCGGCACGCCGAAATACGCCAGCTCCGCGCAGGTCGACGCCCCGGCGCGGCAAATCGCCAGGTCGGCGGCATGGTACAGCGGAGCCATGTATTTCGTGAACGCGACGACCTCGGCGGCCACGCCGGCGGCCGCATAGGCCGCACGAACGGCGGCTTCGTCGTCGCGGCCGGCGAGATGGACGACCGAAAAATCGCAGCCGCTTTTTTTCAGCCGCGCCAGCGCGGCGGTCGCGACTTCGTTCAAGCGGTGCGCGCCCATGCTGCCGCCGACGACGAGCAAGCGAAACGGCGCGCCGGCGGCGGATTCGCGCGGCGGCAGGCTTTGGGCGGCTTCGGTCAACTCCTCGCGCAGGGGAATGCCGACGACGGAAAGCCGGGCTTGGCGCAGATGATAGCGGGTTTCCTCGAAGCCGGCCGCGACGGCGGCGGCGGAACGCGCAAACAGGCGCACGGCCCGGCCGGGAATCACGTTGGCCTCGTGCAGCACGATCGGCACGCCCAGCAGCCGCGCGGCGCCGCACGGACCCACCGAGGCGTAGGAGCCCATCGCCAGCAGCGCGTCGGGCCGGTTGCGGCGCATCTGCGCGCGGCACTGCCCCACCGCCCGGGCCAACTTCCAGGCGGTCTGCAGGGACCGGAACGACACTCCCGACGGAAATCCCCGCGCGGGCACTTCGACGACGGGGCCGTCCCAGTCTTTCCGCGCGGATTGTTCGGTGTCGCGCCCGGTCAGCCAGAGCGTCACGTCGTGGCCCCGGCGCAGCAATTCGCGTGCCGTCGCCAAGCCCGGAAACACGTGTCCGCCGGTCCCGCCGCAAGCCACCGCGATATTCATCGCCCCGCCCCCGCCGCGGCCCCGGCCGGCCGGAAATCCATCCGGGCCGGGTTCATGTAATCATCTTGAACAGGATGAAACCGAGCGTCGCCACCATCAGGAGCATGAAGATGGCGCGGACGCGCTGGTTGCCCTGTTCCTTGCGGGCCTCGCGAACGCGCTTGAGGCCGGCGGACCCGAAATAGTTGCGGAAGCGGTCGTGTTCCGGCTCCATGAGGCGGGCGGCGGAAGCGCCGCCTCCGATGGCCGGCCGCAGCAAATCGGTGCGCTGCAGGCGCGGCATCACCACGCGCTTGACGTCCAGGCCGTCGGGACCCGGCGCGAACGCGAGGGACATTTCATCGACGGGCGCGTCTTCCGCTTCCCGTTCCAGCGCGTCCGCCTCGGCGAGCCGTTGGGCGGCGGACGTGCCGCGATAGCCCTCCGGCACGGCGGCCGCGCGCAGCCGCGGCTCGTTCCGCGACGCGGCGTCCGCGGGCACGTCGTCGGCCCAGCGGCGCACTTCGTCCATCTGCGCGCGCAGTTCGGCCTTCTCGCGCTCGATTTCCTTCAAGCGCCGTTCCAACCCGTTTTGTTTTCGCGCCGCCGCCATGTCACGCCCAGAAATAGAAGGCCATCCACGCCAGCCACAACACCACGAGCCAAGCCATCAGCGGCAAGGTGAACGCCCAGCCGGCGCGCAGCCAGTATCCGAAATCCCGCTCCGGGCCCGGCAACCGGTCCGGGTCCTCGGCGAACGTCAGCGGACGACCCGCCGGGACGGCGCCGGCCGCGCCCGCCGGCCGAACGGCATCGAGTTTGGCCATGGCCTTGTTGTAGTCCGAGCGGACGTCTTCCAGCAGCGCCAGCGACCGGGTCAGTTCGTCGAGCAACTGGTCGTCCGCCCATTCTTCTTCGTTCAGCGAGCCCACTTCGTCGAGGCGGGCGCGGAGTTCGCGGCGCAGTTCCTCGAGCGTCTGCGCGAACCGTTCCGCCTGCAGGCGGTCTTTCTCCATGCGGGCCAGGCTTTCGCCGAGGCGCTCCTTGATTTCGCGCCGGCCCGCATCGAACGCTTCCTGCTTCTTGCGCAGTTCTTCGAGCGTGCGGCGTTCTTTTTCCAGTTCCTCCTGGCGGGCGCGCAGGCGATCCAGTTCCTGGGCCTTGTCCACCATCTGCTCGGTGACTTCCTGCTTGTGGCGGGCCAGATGCGTCAGGGTCAGATCGGACACGGCGCGATTGGGCAGATCGCGGGAAGACGGGATGTGGCCGTCGCGCTTGGCGCCGCCGCTTTCGCCGTCCAGCTTGATCTTCAGCGCGGCTTCGCGTTCGCGGACCAGATCGTCGTCGAAAAAATCGGTTCCCATTGCGTTCACTCCTGGTTCATGGCGGCGGGATGTCCAGCCGGGTGCCGACGCGCAGATTGTTGGCATCGGTCAGCCGGTCCTGGTTGGCGTTGAAAATCGTCGTCCACTTGGACGGGGTTCCGTAGTAGCGCGTGGAAATCGTGGCGAGATTTTCGCCGACCTGGACGACGTGGATTTGCGGCGCGGCGGCGACGGGCGCCGGTTCGCGCGGCGGCAAGGCGGCGGGCCATTCGTCCGGCGCCGCCGCGATCTGCGCCACCAGGGCCCGGCGGCAATCCCGGATCATCCGTTCGACTTCGGCGCGCTGCGGCGAATCGGGCCGCAATTCCAGAAAGCGCCGGTAATGGTAGAGGGCCGGCACGTAGTCCTGCTTGAAGTGGTCGTACATCAAGGCCAGCTCGCGATGCGCCAGCGCCGAATCCGGCCGGCGGCGGAGCGCCTTTTCGCACCAGCGGATCGCGGCCTCGACGTCTTCCGCGTCCTGCGCGATTTTCGCGCGGCGCAAGCAGCGGTCGCGCGCGTCGCGCCGGTCGTCCGCGGCGCGGTCGCAGCCCGCGGCCAGCAGGAAGCACAGCGCCGCCAGAACGGCGGAAACGGCGGTCGCGAGCGTGCTTCTTTTCATGGGAGCCACCGTACCAAATCCGGCGCCGAAATCAACCGGACTCGGCCCGCGCGGCGCACAAAAAAATCCGCCCCCGGAAAACCGGGGGCGGACGCGGGAATTTCCTCGCGGAAACGACCGTTTTACTTGCCCAAAGCCACCTGGGCCGCCGCCAAGCGGGCGATCGGCACGCGGTATGGCGAGCAGCTGACGTAGTTCAGGCCGGCCTTGCAGCAGAACTTGACGGAGACCGGATCGCCGCCGTGTTCGCCGCAGATGCCGCACTTGAGTTCCGGCCGGGTGCCGCGGCCCTTCTTGACCGCCATCTCCACCAGCTGGCCCACGCCCGTGGCGTCGAGCTGCAGGAACGGATCGACCGGCAGGATCTTCTTGTCGAGGTAGTCCGGCAGGAAGGAGCCGATGTCGTCGCGGCTGAAGCCGAACGTCATCTGGGTCAGGTCGTTCGTGCCGAAGCTGAAGAACTCGGCGCTTTCGGCGATCGCGTCGGCGGTGAGGGCCGCGCGCGGGATCTCGATCATCGTGCCGACCAGGTACTTCACCTTGGACTTGCGTTCCTTGACGATGGCGTCGGCGGTCTTGCGGATGATCTCGGCGCAGTAGTCGAGCTCGGCCTTGGTGCCGACGAGCGGGACCATGATTTCGGGCAGGACCTTGCGGCCGGTCTTGGCAACGTTGCAGGCCGCCTCGATGATCGCGCGGGTCTGCATGACGCACAGTTCCGGATAGGTGATCGAAAGGCGGCAGCCGCGATGCCCCAGCATGGGGTTCTGCTCGTGCAGCTTCTTCACGCGGGCGGCGACGGCGTCGGCGGTCGTGCCCATGCGCTTGGCCATTTCGGCCTGGCCCGCCGCGTCCTGCGGCACGAACTCATGCAGCGGCGGATCGATCAGGCGGATCGTCACGCCGTAGCCGTCCATGGCCTTGAAGATGCCTTCGAAATCGCCCCGCTGCAGCGGCAGCAGTTTCGCCAGCGCCTTCTCGCGGGCCGGGAGATCCTGCGCGAGGATGAACTCGCGGATCGCCCAGATGCGGTCGCCCTCGAAGAACATGTGCTCGGTGCGGCACAGGCCGATGCCCTGC
>ERZ1645187.586-NODE-586-length-35762-cov-179.432884_pt1 | contig 35762 bp, 37 predicted proteins | sample MGYA00575352_ERZ1645187 | MGnify/ENA primary metagenome ERZ1645187 (study PRJEB40837, sample SAMN11349314) | freshwater sediment metagenome | isolation source: river sediment | host: Sediment | place: India: Wazaribad , New Delhi | collected 2017-02-21 ... | reverse complement strand
GTGGACGTGGTCCGTCGCGGCAAGGTGCGTCGCGCCAAGCTCTACTACCTGCGTGGCCTCACCGGTAAGGCCGCTCGTATCGTCGAGAAGAAGCAGGACAAGAAGGCCGTCGCCGCCGAGTGATCGGGCGCGAGATCTTCGAAGCATTCCGAGAGGCCGGGAGCGATCCCGGCCTCTTCGCTTTTCCGGATGCCGCTTCGGCGATCGGTGCGTGCGGGTCACACCAGCGGGCATCGAAGATGGCCGATGGTATTCCTGACGCGCATGTCTCATGCCCATGACACCTGTGAGAAATTCGCGTGCCTGCGAAGGCCGGGTGCGTCGGTACCTTCGGCCTGCGGTCTCACGTCGTCTCGGCGGTCTCGCGCGGAGCTTCGCCGAGGGCGAGCGCTGGACGGAACACCGGCGCCATGCGCAGGCGACCGCCGACCCGCTGCGGGATGCCCTGGTAGAGCTGTTTGGTCGCCTCGACCACCAGCAGGCCGGCGAAGCCCGGCCAGGTACGGCTGCCGAGGCGCTCCAGGGTCGCCGCCGAGCGCATCGCCAGGCGGCCGGTCGACGGCAGCATGTAGAGGGCGCCGCGCCAGTCGATCGGCGAGAACAGCGCATCCTTGAGCGCCGTGTCGAGCTGTCCCTGCGTGAACGGCCGGCCGAAGCCGAAGGGGGTGGTCTCCAGCCGGGCCCACAGACCGATGCGGTTGGGCACCACGGCGATCAGGCGGCCGCCCGGCGCCATCACCCGCCAGACCTCGCGCAGCACCTCGCCGGGATCGTCCGCCGTCTCGAGCGCGTGGACGAGCAACATGCGGTCGATCGAACTGTCGGGCAGTGGCAGGGCGCAGTCGTCGACCAGCGCGGTGGCGGAGGGGCCTTCGGACGGCCAGTTGACCACGCCCTGGCGGGCCGGCATGAAGCCGATCACCCGCTCGGCACGGCCGAGGAAGGGGCGCAGGAACGGCGTGGCGTAACCGAGGCCGAGGACGCGGTCGCCGGAGACCTTCGGCCACATCTCGACGAGCTTGGCGCGCAGGTGGCGGCGCACCAGCGCGCCGAGCGGCCCACCGTAGAAGTTCCTCAGATCGACGACGTCGACGTACATGCGCGTGTCCTGTGGCGCGGCGGGTTGCCGTCGCGATCGAACGATCGCCATCCTGCCACGAGAATGTTAGTCGAAGGTGGACGGTGGAGCGAGCGCCCCACCGTCGCGCCCGAGACGAGGAGAGGTGACACCCGCGATGATCGAGATCCGCCAGTTCCCCGCCCGCGACGACAACTACGCCGTCCTCGTCCACGACTCCGCCTCGGGGGCGACCGCTTCGATCGACGCGCCGGAGGAGGACGCGATCCTCGATGCACTGGAGGAGACCGGCTGGCGTCTCACCGACATCTTCGTCACCCATCACCATTACGACCACGTCGAGGCGGTCAAGGCGCTGAAGCAGCGCTTCGCCGTCCGCGTCGTCGCCTCGGCCTACGACGCGGAGCGTGGTCGCGTGCCGGCGGTCGACCGGGCGGTCGGTGACGGCGAGCACGTCTTCCTCGGCGCGACCCGTATCGACGTCCTCGCCGTGCCCGGCCACACTCTCGGACACGTCGCCTATCACATCCCTACGGCCCATGCGCTCTTCGCCGGTGACACGCTGTTCGCGCTCGGCTGCGGCCGCCTCTTCGAAGGCACGGCGAGTCAGATGTGGGCGTCGCTGAAGAAGCTCCGGGCACTGCCCGGTGAGACGCTGGTCTACTGCGGCCACGAGTACACTCAGGCCAATGCCCGCTTCGCACTGACCGTCGAGCCGGGCAACTCGGCGCTCGTCGCCCGCGCCAGGGCGGTGGACGCGGCACGCGACGAGGGTCTGCCGACGGTGCCGTCGAAACTCGCCCAGGAGATCGCCACCAACCCGTTCCTGCGCGCCGACGTCGACGCGGTGAAGGCCGGGCTCGGCCTGGCCGGGGCCGACGACGAGGCGGTCTTCGCCGAGATCCGCGAGCGCAAGAACCGCTTCTGACCCGTGGAGCCGAGGATCCGAACCGATCGGAGGTCGACCATGCCCGTTCCCGCCGATCTCTCGGCCGCCGAAGTGATCCGGCTGCTCGACCTCGCGCCGCACCCGGAAGGCGGTCATTACCGCGAGACCTTTCGCGATGCGGCCGGTCCGGACGGGAGGTCGCGTGGCACCGCCATCCACTTCCTGCTCGCCGCCGGCGAGGTGTCGCACTGGCATCGCATCGACGCGGTGGAGATCTGGCACTGGTACTCCGGGGCGCCGCTCGCCCTCGCCGTGTCGGAGCGTGGCGACGAGGTGAGGCGCCTGCATCTCGGGCCGGATCTCGCAGCCGGTGAGCGGCCGCAGGCGGTGGTGCCGGCACGGGCGTGGCAGAGTGCGGTCAGCCTCGGGGCGTGGACGCTCGTCGGGTGCACCGTGGCGCCGGGGTTCGACTTCGCCGGCTTCGAGATGGCGCCGGCCGACTGGCGGCCGGGAGGCTCACGGTTCGACCGACGGCCGGCGGCGGATCAGCAGGTCCTTCGAGGCGATCATCGCGCCGAGGGTGATCGCCACCGCGGCGAAGCCGACCGGAGCGGTGAAGGCTCCCCAGCCGGCGAGGATGAGCAGTAGGGTGGAGAGTAGCGGCGAGAGATAGCTCGCCGCGCCGAGCACCTGGATGTCGCCGCGCTTCACCCCGTGATCCCAGACGAAGAAGGCGAGGCCGACCGGGAAGAGCCCGAGCCCGACGATCGCCACCCACTGGAGTGCACCCCGCGGCCACACCGTCTCCTCGAAGGCGAGGTGGCAGGGGACGGAGAGCAGCGCGGTGGCCAGACAGAAGCCGGCGACGGTGGCGGTCGGCACGGCGCCGAGGCGGCGCGACAGGATCGAATAGCCGGCCCAGGTCAGCGCCGAGCCGATGGCGGCGAGGTAGCCGCCGACATGGGCCGGATCGATGTGGAGGCTCTCGCCGCGGGTGACGATGACGGCGGCGCCGAGGAGGCCGAGGAGAGCGCCGATCACGTGATGCGGTTTCAGCCGCTCACCCGGCAGCAGGCCGGAGAAGACGACGATCAGCAGCGGCCAGAGGTAGTTGACGAGGTTGGCCTCGACCGGTGGCGCGAGCCTGAGCGAGGTGAAGTAGAGGGCGTGGAAGCCGAAGAGGCCGCCGACGCCGAGCGCCCACACCTTCGCCGGCTGACGCAGCACCGCGAGACGCCCGGTGGCGGCGAGCCAGGCGCAGGCGACGACGCCGGAGATGCCGAAGGCCATGGCGTTCATCTGGAAGGCCGGCAGGCGGCCGGAGGCGGCGGTCATCAGACCGAGGGCCGCCCACATCAGGATGGCGGTCAGGCCGATCAGGGTGGCGAGGGCGCGGTGCGACATCGGCGTAACTCGATCTCGGCAAAAGGAAAAGGCGCCTCCGAGGGGCTCGGACGCGCCTTGGTCTCGCCCGAGGACGCCGGATCAGCGGGTCGGGACGGGCTTTTCGCCGCGGTAGTCGTAGAAGCCGCGCTGGGTCTTGCGACCGAGCCAACCGGCCTCGACGTACTTCACCAGCAGCGGGCAGGGGCGGTACTTCGAATCCGCCAGACCTTCGTAGAGCACCTGCATGATCGACAGACAGGTGTCGAGGCCGATGAAGTCGGCGAGCTGCAACGGGCCCATCGGGTGGTTGGCGCCGAGCCGCATGGCGGTGTCGATGGCGTCGACCGATCCGACACCCTCGTAGAGGGTGTAGATCGCCTCGTTGATCATCGGCAGTAGGATGCGGTTGACGATGAAGGCCGGGAAGTCTTCGGCGACGGTCGAGATCTTGCCGAGGCGGGCGACGAAGGCCTTGCACAGGTCGAAGGTGTGGTCGTCGGTGGCGATGCCGCGCACCAGCTCGACGAGCTGCATCACCGGCACCGGGTTCATGAAGTGGACGCCGACGAACTTCTCGGGACGATCGGTCGAGGCGGCGAGCCGGGTGATCGAGATCGACGAGGTGTTGGTGGCGAGCAGCGCCTCGGGCTTCAAGACCGGGCAGAGCTGCTGGAAGATCTTGCGCTTGACCTGCTCGTGCTCGGTCGCCGCCTCGACCACGAGGTCGCAGTCGGCGAGCGCGTCGAGGTTCTCCGCCGCCGAGATGTGGGCGAGGGCGGCGGTGCGCGCCGCCTCGGTCACGAGCCCCTTGTTGACCTGGCGGGTCATGTTGCCGTTGATCGTCGCCAGGCCCAACTGGATGCGCTCGACCGACAGATCGTTGAGCGACACGTCGTAACCGGCGAGCGCACAGACGTGCGCGATGCCGTTACCCATCTGGCCGGCGCCGATGACACCGACGCGCTTGATTTCGAACCCCATGGCGGTCTCGGTCCTCGCTGACGCGCGCCGGTCGGCGTCGCGTCGTCGCTGCGATCGGGCCTCGCGGCCCCGATCCTCGTAGCTGGTATGGCAATCTCTTGCAACACCGGCCGATCTTCCGACGATCACGATTCGTGATCCGGGAACGGCCGACGCCCGCCCGTGGTCACGGGCGGGCGTCGATCTTAGAACCCTGGTGCGGGACGGCAAGCGGCGTGGTGTCATCCCATGGTCTGACGTCGACGCCGCACCGGCCTCACTTGCCGCGCTTGGCCAGTTCGGCCGCCATTTCCGGCAGCGCCTGGAAGATGTCGGCGACGAGGCCGTAGTCGGCGACCTGGAAGATCGGCGCCTCTTCATCCTTGTTGATCGCCACGATCACCTTACTGTCCTTCATGCCGGCGAGATGCTGGATCGCGCCGGAGATGCCGCAGGCGACGTAGAGTTCGGGGGCGACCACCTTGCCGGTCTGGCCGACCTGCCAGTCGTTGGGCGCATAGCCGGCGTCGACCGCGGCGCGCGACGCACCGATCGCCGCACCGAGCTTGTCGGCGACGGGCTCGATGTAGGTGGCGAAGTTCTCGCGGTTGGCGATGGCGCGGCCGCCGGAGACGATGATCTTGGCCGAGGTCAGCTCGGGACGGTCCGACTTCGACAGCTCCTCGCCGACGAAGGTGGAGAGTGCCGGGCTCGCACCCGCCGCGACCGCCTCGACCGCGGCCGAACCGCCCTTGGCGGCCGCCTGGAACGACGCCGTGCGAACGGTGACCACCTTCTTGGCATCCTTCGACTTCACCACCTGGATGGCGTTGCCGGCGTAGATCGGACGTTCGAAGGTGTCGGCGGCGACCACCTTGGTGATCTCGGAGATCTGCATGACGTCGAGAGACGCGGCGACGCGCGGCAGGATGTTCTTGGCCGACGAGGTCGCCGGGGCGATGATCGCGTCGTAGGCGCCGGCGAGGCCGACGACGAGGGCCGCCATCGGCTCGGCGAGCTGATGGGCGAGCGAGGCGTCGTCGGCGGCGAGCACCTTGGCGACGCCGGCGAGGGTCGCGGCCTCGGCCGCGGCACCGGAGACGCCGGAGCCGGCGACGAGAACATGGATGTCGCCACCCATCCGAGACGCGGCGGTGAGCGCCTTGGCGGTGGCGTCCTTGAGGGAGGCGCCGTCGTGTTCGGCGATGAGAAGAACGGTCATGGATCGGGCCTCCTTCAGATCACGCCGGCTTCATCGGCGAGCTTGGCGACGAGTTCGGCGACCGAGCCGACTTTGACGCCGGCCTTGCGACCGGCGGGCTCGCGGGTCTCGAGGATCTCGAGCCGCGGCGTGACGTCGACGCCGTAATCGGCCGGGGTCTTCTCGTCGATCGGCTTCTTCTTCGCCTTCATGATGTTGGGCAGCGAGGCGTAGCGCGGCTCGTTGAGGCGGAGATCGGTGGTGACGATCGCCGGCATCTTCAACGACACCGTCTGCAGGCCGCCGTCGACCTCGCGGGTGACCGCGACCGCGTCGCCGGCGACCTCGACCTTGGAGGCGAAGGTGCCCTGGGCGAGGCCGGTCAGCGCCGCCAGCATCTGGCCGGTGGCGTTCATGTCGTCGTCGATCGCCTGCTTGCCGAGGACGACGAGACCGGGGGCCTCGGCCTCGACGATGCCCTTGAGGATCTTGGCCACCGCCAGCGGCTCGACGGCGCCGTCGTGCTTCACCAGGATGCCGCGGTCGGCACCCATGGCGAGGCCGGTACGCAGCGTCTCGGAGGCCTGCGCCGGGCCGATGGAGACCACGACGATCTCGGTGGCGACGCCCTTCTCCTTCAGACGGATCGCCTCTTCGACGGCGATCTCGTCGAACGGGTTCATCGACATCTTGACGTTGGCGAGGTCGACACCGGATCCGTCCGGCTTCACCCGGATCTTCACGTTGTAGTCGACCACCCGCTTCACGGGCACCAGGATCTTCATGGGGCAAGGTCTCCGGTCAGGCCGGCGGGGCCGGCGCATGCGAACCACGTCTGCAGCGCCGGGAAGGAGCGACTCCTCTCCCATCCGGCGCGAAAACGACGGGAAAATGCGGCCCGGACGCTAGCGACGTCGGGGGGGGATGTCAATTCGAGATGTACACGAAACGGGAAAGAAATTGACGTTTGGTGCGAGGGCAGAAAACCGCCATGATTCGATGGTCGCCGGACGATCCGACGGGTTGGTCGGGTCGATATGCGACCAAGGGAGGCCGTTCCGCCGGGCGCGGCGATTCGGCGACGATCAGCGGTTGGCGCCGGGCACCCACAGTACGTCGGCGCGCCCGCGATCGTTGGCGAAGCGGGCGGCGACGAAGAAGAAGTCGGAGAGCCGGTTGACGTAGGCGAGCGCTTCGGCGGAGACGGCGCCGGGTGCGACGGCGATCATCTCGACCATCTCGCGCTCGGCGCGGCGCGACACGGTGCGGGCGAGATGGAGATGGGCTGCGGCAGCGCCGCCGCCGGGCAGGACGAAGGACTTCAGCGGCTCGAGATCGGCGTTGAGTTCGTCGATCTCGCGCTCCAGGCGGTCGACCTGGGCGCGGACGATGCGCAGCGGTTCCCATTTGGTTTCGGCGTCCGGGGGCGTGGCGAGGTCGGCGCCGAGATCGAAGAGGTCGTTCTGGATGCGCGCCAGCATGGCGTCGAGGACCGGCAGGTCGGTGGTGTGGAGGCGGGCGAGGCCGACCACCGAATTGGTCTCGTCGATGGTGCCGTAGGCGGCGACGCGCGGCGACGACTTGAGAAGACGTTCGCCGGTGACCAGGGCGGTCGAGCCGTCGTCGCCCTTGCGGGTGTAGATGCGATTGAGTACCACCATGTCGTCTTCGTCCCTCTCCGAGCCGCGGCGTCGGTCGGCGGTCAACGCCCGAGCCAGAGGATCACCACCACCAGCGCGAGCGCCAGCGCCTGGAGGCCGACGCGCCAGCGCATCAGCCGCTGCGAACGGTCCGAGCTGCCACCGCGGGCCATGTTGAGTACGCCGAGGCCGAGGATCGCCACGACGGCGATCATCACCAACGCCAACATCCACTCGGTGATCCCGGTCATTCCCGACCCCTCCCGTCCGCGACGACCGGCGGTTCATATACCGTGAGTTCCGTCCGAAAAGCGATGCCCGCCGTCCGGAAGGCGGCGGCACTTCACTCGCGATCCGACACCCACCCGGCGAACCGCGACAGCATCCGGTCGGTCAGCAGACGACGGGCGACGTCGAAGATCAACGTCGGCGTGGTCACCCGATAGGTGGGGCGCGGTCGCGGCGATTCCAGCGCGTGGATCAGTCTGTCGACGACAGCTTCGGGGGGCAACTTGAATCGGGTCGCCCCGCCGCGGCCCATGCGGGCGAGGCGGCGGCGATAGACCTCGGCATGGGCCGAGGCGTCGATGTCGATGTTGGTGCGGAACTGCACCGTGGCGTTGGCGACGAAATTCGTGGCGATCGGGCCGGGGCGGATCGAGACGACTTCGATGCCGGTGCCGCGAAGCTCCAGGCGCAGCGTGTCGGTGAGGCCCTCGAGGGCGAACTTCGAGGCGATGTAGGCGCCGCGATACTTCATGGCGACGATGCCGAGCACCGAAGAGCACTGGACGATGCGACCGCGACCGGCGGCCCGCATCGCCGGGATCAGGCGGCAGGTCAGATCGTGCCAGCCGAACAGGTTGGCTTCGAACTGGGCCCGCAACACGTCGGGTCTCAGGTCTTCGACGGCGCCGGGCTGGCCGTAGGCGCCGTTGTTGAAGAGGCCGTAGAGGCGGCCCCGCGTCGCGGCGAGGACGCGGGCGGCGCAGGCCTCGATCGAGGCGGGGTCGCGGTAGTCGAGAAAGACCGCTTCGACCCCGTCGAGGGCATCGAGCGCGGCGAGATCCTCGGGCTTGCGGGCGGTGGCGAAGACGCGCCAGCCGCGGCGCGCCAGGATCTCGGCGCCGGCGCGGCCGATGCCGGTCGAGGCGCCGGTCACCAGGATCGATCGGTCCGAGATCGGTGCGGTCATGGGCCTCGTTCTCTCGCCCCGCCGGTCACGGGGAATCGCCGGCTACTGTCGGGCGCGAACGGGCCACGGGCAAGAGCGGGAGGCAAAAATCGAAAACCGGCCGACGTTTCCGCCGACCGGTTCCGAGGAGCTTGCGATGACCGTGTGAGGAACCATTCTCATTTTCGGCGGAGGAAAGCAATTCGAAACCTATGGAAAGGTTAATCGCACCGACGGCCCTGCGTTAACATTCGTGAACGACGATCTTCGAAGGAACTCCGGCGGCCGTTTCCGCGAGGAACCGGCCGCCGGTCTTCGACCTCAGCCGTTGCCGCCTTCGAGCAGGCGGCGGGCGATGACCTGGGCCTGGATCTCACCGGCACCTTCGAAGATGTTGAGGATGCGGGCGTCGCAGAGGACGCGGCTGATCGGATACTCGAGCGCGAAACCGTTGCCGCCGTGGATCTGCAGGGCATTGTCGGCCGCGGCCCAGGCGACGCGGGCGCCGAGCAGCTTGGCCATGCCGGCCTCGAGGTCGCAGCGCTTGTCGTGGTCCTTCTGGCGGGCGGCGAAATAGGTGAGCTGACGCGCCACCATGATCTCCACCGCCATCATGGCGAGCTTGTCGGCGACGCGCGGGAAGGCGATCAGCGCCTTGCCGAACTGGATGCGCTCCTGGGCGTAGCGCAGGCCGAGGTCGAGCGCCGACTGGGCGACGCCGATGGCGCGCGCCGCGGTCTGGATGCGGGCCGACTCGAAGGTCTGCATCAGCTGCTTGAAGCCCTGGCCCTCGACGCCGCCGAGCAGGTTCGCCGCCGGGACGGTGAAGCCGTCGAAGGCGATCTCGTATTCCTTCATGCCGCGATAGCCGAGCACCTCGATCTCACCGCCCGACATGCCGTCGGCCGGGAAGGGGTCGGCATCGTCGCCGCGCGGCTTGGGGGCGAGCAGCATGGACAGCCCCTTCCAGCCGGCCTCTTCCGGGTTGGTGCGCACCAGCAGGGTCATCAGATCGGCGCGGACCGGATGGGTGATCCAGGTCTTGTTGCCGTTGACGACGTACTGGTCGCCCTGGCGGACGGCGCGGGTGCGCAGGGACCCGAGGTCGGAGCCGGTGTTGGGCTCGGTGAAGACGGCGGTCGGCAATACTTCGCCGGAGGCGATCTTGGGCAGCCACTCCTGCTTCTGCTCTTCGGTGCCGCCGCACAGGATCAGCTCGGCGGCGATCTCGGAGCGGGTGCCGAGCGAGCCGACGCCGATGTAGGCGCGCGACAGCTCTTCGGAGACGACGCACATCGATTCCTTGCCGAGGCCGAGGCCGCCGTATTCCTCGGGAATGGTCAGGCCGAAGACGCCCATCTCGGCCATCTGGCCGATCAGCTCCATCGGGATGTACTCGTTCTTCAGGTGCCATTCGTGGCAGTGCGGCAGCACCGCGTCGACGGCGAGCTTGCGCATCTCGTCGCGGAACTGGTTGAGCGTCTCGTCGAGGCCGAGCTCGCCGAAGGAGCCGGCGCCCTCGAGGCGGGTCATGGCGGCGACGAGGGCGGCGCGCACCTCCGGCGTGTTGCCGTGGGCGATCAGGGTCTCGACGGCGGGGATGCGGGCGGCGGCGGCAGCCTCGGCGACGACGCCGAGGTCGGAGAGACGGACCAGTTCGCCCTGGTTCATCGGGATGCCGCCGAACACCTGGGCGAGGAACTCGCCGAAGGCGATGGAGACGATGTCGCGCTCGATCTCGCCGAACTTGCCCTCGCCGGTCAGGCGCTCGGAATAGTCGACCATCTCACGCAGTGACTCGACGTAGGTGGCGAGCCAAGCGAGACCGTGGGTGGCGCGCTGCTCCTTGTCCACCAGGGCGGCGGACACCTTGCCGTCCTTCTCGACTTTGGCGCGCACCGCGTCCCGCGCCGCGGCATAGAGCCCGTCGAGGGCGGCCACGGCGTCACGACCGAGCGCGATCAGGTCCAAATCGATTCGAGCGGCACTCATGACCCATCTCCCCTGCCGGCCCGGTGTCGTCCGCCGGCGGTCGGTTGTTGTTGCGGTGCGAAAGAATAGAAATCCGCGTCGCCGATGCAATGCCTCGAAAGGCGATATTTTCGCCTCACCGCCGGCTGGCCAGCGCCACACCGCAAGCAGTCACGATCATGCCGAGAACTTGCACGAACGAAAGGGTTTCGCCGAAGAAGAACCAGGCCTCCATCGCCGAGGTCGGCGGCACCAGGTAGATCAGCGCCGCGGCGCGCGACACCTCGCCGCAGCGGATGAGGTGAAGGAGGAGGGCGATCGCGCCGATCGACAGGCCGAGCACCGACCAGGCGAGCGTCAACAGCGACGAGGTGGTGACGGCGAAGTGCAGATCCTCGATCGCCAGTGCCGCGGGAACGGTGACGACGAGGGCGCCGACGTACTGCAGCACGGCGATCGGCATCAGGCCGCCCTCGGGGACGAAGCGCTTCTGCCAGAAGGTGCCGACGGTGACCGCCGCCATGGCGAGGACATTGACGGCGAGCGGCACGAGGGCAGCGGAGAGGGCGGTGCCGGCGAGGCCGGCGAGTTTCGGCGACACCACCACGACGATGCCGAGGAAGCCGACGACGAAGCCGGCCATGCGCCGCCAGCCGATGCGCTCGTGGGAGAGCAGCGGGGCGAGCGCCGCGGTCATCAGCGGCTGGAGAGCGGCGATCACGGCGGAGAGGCCAGCGGGCACGCCGTGGGCGATCGCCCACCACACACCGCCGAGATAGGCACCGTGCAACAGCACGCCGGAGACCATGGCGTGGAGGATGGCGGTGCGGCCGCGCGGCCAGGCACCGCCGGTCACCAGGGTGATCGGCATCAGCACGATCACGGCGCCGACGAAACGCACCACCAGGAAGGTGAGGGGATCGGCGTCGAAGGAGGCGAACTTGGCGACGATCCAGCCGGTCGACCAGATCAGCACGAAGAGCAGCGGCGCGACGGCGACGAAGAGCGAGCGCTGCGGCAAGGGTGGATCCGTCGTGGGGCGAGAGACGAAGAGGCGCGGAACCCGCGGTCCCGCGCCTCTCGTATCGTTTCAGATCTTCGCCGCCGGCGCCAGAGCGCACCCGAAGGGCGGCCGAAGTTCGGCCGATCAATCCTCGCGCTGGCCGAAAAGCTGGATCAGCATCATGAAGAGGTTGATGAAGTCGAGGTAGAGGGTGAGTGCCCCCATGATCGCCGAGCGGCCGATGGTGGCCTCGTCGGCGCCCTCGAGCCCGTAGATGTACTGTTCCTTGAGCTTCTGGGTGTCGTAGGCGGTGAGGCCGGCGAAGACCAGGACACCGATCACCGAGATGGCGAACTGCAGCGCGGTCGAATGTAGGAAGACGTTGACCAGACCGGCGATCAGGATGCCGATCAGGCCCATCATCAGGAACGAGCCCATGCCGGAGAGCGAGCGCTGGGTGGTGTAGCCGTAGAGCGACAGACCACCGAAGGCCGCGGCCGAGATGAAGAACACCTGGGCGACGGAGGTGTGGGTGTAGACCATCAGGATGGTCGAGACCGACACGCCGACGAGGGCGGCGTAGAGGAAGAACACACCCTGCGCCGTCGACGGCTGCATGCGGTCGATGCGGAAGCCGAGCAGGAAGACGAGGCCGAGCGGCGCCAGCATCAGCACCCACTTCAGAGGGCTGACGAACAGCGTCACGCCGAACTGGGTCAGCGCCATCGACGAGGAGATCGGCTTCACCGCTGCGGCCGAGCCGGCTCCGGTCACCGACATCGAATAGATGATGAGCGCGGCGATGCCGGTGATGGCGACGCCGATCATCATGTAGTTGTAGATCGAGATCATGTAGGCGCGCAGGCCGCGGTCGATCGCCTGGGCGTCCGGGCGCGCCAGGGTCGAACCGAACCGGGCATAACCGTTGTCGTAGTTCGACATTCAACAAATCCTTTCGTTTGCGCCGGCGGCTCGCGCATCACCGGCTCCGAGCAGCGAATATGGGTGGAGTCTTCGACGGTCGCAAGACGGCCGTCGATATGATGCGAACCGATATGATGAATTTTCGGTAAGGTCGGCGGCGATCGCCGACCGTCAACTCGAGCGCAGGACGTCCGCCGGCCGGCGGCGAAGGGCGGCGCGTGTCGACAGCAGGCCGAGGCCGACGGTGAGGCCGATGGTGACGACGACGACGCCCACCACCGCGGTCGGATCGGCGGCGAAAGGCAGTTTCATCACACGCGTCAGGATCCACCACGCCGCCGCCGTCCCGACCGCGACGGCGAAGAGAGCACCGGCGAGCGCGGTCAGGGCGAATTCGAGGCCGAAGGCGGCGAGCAGGCGGCGCCGGGTGGCGCCGATCGCCGCCAACACCGCGGTGTCGCGGATGCGTGCCTCCTGGCGGGCGGTGAGGGCACCGGCGAGCACCAGGATCGCCGCGACGACGGCGAAGCCGGCGACCGCGGCCACCCCGGCGGCGGCGCGACGCATCAGATCGTCGATGCGGGTCAGCGCGTCCTTGACACGGATGGCGGAGACGACGGGGAAACGGTCGACGACGCGTGTCAGCAGGGTGAGTTCGCGCGAACGGTCGCCGCCGTCGGGCCAGGTGACGGTGACGAGCCGGGTGGCGGGGGCGCCGCGGAAGGCGTCCGGCGAGAACACCATGAAGAAGTTGATCGCCAACCGCCCCCATTCGATGTGACGCAGATTGGCGATCGTCGCCTCGATGTCGCGGCCGAGCACGTTGACGGTGATGCGGTCGCCGAGGCCGAGGCCGAGGTTCTTCGCGGTCTCGGCGTCGAAGGAGACGAGTGGCGGGCCGGCGTGATCGGGCTTCCACCAGTCGCCGGCAACCACGGCGGAATTCTCCGGCGGCAGGGCCGAGAAGGTGACACCGCGATCTCCCTCGAGGACGAATCGGCTCTCCTCGGCGACCCGGGCCTTTTCGACCGGCACTCCCTTCAGTCCGACGATGCGCCCGCGCAACATCGGCACATCGGCGACGTCGGCGCCGACCGCATTCTCCTTCAGGAAGGCACGAAAGGCGTCGGCGTCGCGCGACGGCACGTCGAGGAAGAAGAAGCTCGGCGCCTGTTTCGGCAGGGTCGAGGACAGCGCGTGGGTCAAGCCGCTCTCGACCTGGGCGAGGGCGGCGAGCAGCGTCGCACCGAGGCCGAGGGAGAGCACGATCGACGCGGTCGGGGCGCCGGGTCGGGCGATGGCGGCGACGGCGGTGCGGGCCTCGAAGCGGTGCGGCCGGGGTAGGCGGCGGGCGATGGCGACGAGGCCGGTGGAGACCAGACGCAACACCAGGAAGGCGGCGACCAGGGTGGCGAGGTAGGGCAGGGTGATGCGTCGCTCCGGCGAGAGGCCGACGACGAGGGCGAGGAGTGCCGCGGCGAGAAGAGCCGCCGGCCACAGGCGTGCGAAGCGCGGGCGACGCCCGGCGAGTTCGATCTCACCGCGCAACAGCGTCGCCGGGCGGGCGTCGACCGCCATCCCCAGCGGCACGGCGACGAAGAGGGCGGCGGTGACCGCACCCTCCGCGGCGGCCAGAGCGAGGGTGCCGGGTGCGAAAACCGGGACGAGATCGAGACCGAGTGCGTCGCCGAGGGGGCCGGCGAAGAGGTGCGGCACGACCGCGCCGACGGCGACGCCGAGGGCGATGCCGAGAAGTGCGATGGCGCCGATCTCGAGTGCATGGACGACGAAGACGAACCCGCGGGTCGCGCCGAGGATCTTCCAGATGGCGATCGCCTCGCGGCGGCGCTCGAGATGGCCGGTGACCGCATGGGCGACGCCGAGGCCGCCGATCACCAGAGTGGTGAGGCCGACCAGGGTGAGGAACTGGACGAAGCGGTCGATGGTGGCCTTGAGACCGGGTGCGGCCTCGCGGTGTGAGCGGATCTCCCAACCGGCGGCCGGAAAGGCCGCCTTGGCGGTGGCGATGGTGGTGCCGACGTCGTCGCTCGTGGCGAGACGCAGCCGGGTGTGCCAGCGCACCAGGCTGCCGGGGGCGAGCAGGCCGGAAGCCTCGAGCGCGACGCGTGACACGAGGAGCCGTGGGCCGAAGCCGATGCCGCTCGACAACCGGTCGGGTTCGTCGACGATGACGCCGGCGACGCGGACGCGGATCGAACCGACGCTCAGCGTGTCGCCCACCGCGACGCCGAGGCGGGCGAGGAGGGTGTCCTCGACCAGCGCGCCGAAGACGCGGGCCTCGTCGGTCCCGGTGGCGGCGAGGAGCGGGCGGGCGTCGACCGCGGCGGCCTTCGTCCCCTCCGCCGCCGAGGTGGTGGTGGCGGTCAGGCGGCCGACGAGCGGATAGGCCTCGTCGACCGCCTTGGCTTCGACCAGTACGGCGGTGCCGTCGTCGCGGCGCGCCATGGCCCGCAGGGTGGCGACGTCGGAGGTGCGGCCGCGAGCGGCGAGGAAGTCGTGTTCGGCGGTGCCCAGTGGGCGGTGGTGGACGGTGAAGGCGATGTCGCCGCCGAGGACGAGGTCGCCCTGGGCGGCGAGCGAGGCGTCGAAAGAACGGCCAAGAGCGGCGACGCCGGCGATCGCCGCGACTCCGAGGGCGAGGCACATGACGAAGATGCCGAAGCCGCGGAAGGCGCGGCGAACCGTGCCGCGCAGGGAGCGACCGGCGAATCGCACCGCGGTGGCGAAACTCATGGCGGTGGCGGAGATCATGCGGCGGCCTCGTCGAGGGAGCGGCCGGCGCGGACGTGGATCACCCGATCGCAGCGTGCGGCGAGGTCGGGATCGTGGGTGACCAGCATCAGCGTCGCTCCGACCTCGGCGACGCGCGAGAACAGCAGGTCGGCGATGGTGGTGCCGGTCGCTTCGTCGAGATTGCCGGTCGGTTCGTCGGCGACGACGATCGCCGGGCGGTGGACCAGAGCGCGGGCGATGGCGACGCGTTGCTGTTCACCGCCGGAGAGCTGGACGGGATAGTGGTCGAGCCGGGCGCCGAGGCCGACGGCTTCGAGTTCGGCGCGGGCGCGGGCGAACGCGTCCGGATGGCCGAGCAGTTCGAGCGGGGTGGCGACGTTCTCGATCGCCGTCATGTCGGAGACGAGGTGGAAGGCCTGGAAGACGATGCCGACGGTACGACCGCGGAAGATGGCGAGGGCGTCCTCGTCGAGGCGGCCGAGATCGGTGCCGGCGACCTCGACCCGGCCGCGATCGGCCCGCTCCAACCCGGTGGTCACCATCAGTGCCGTCGACTTGCCCGAGCCGGAGGCGCCGACGATGCCGACCTTCTCGCCGGTGCCGACGGTGAGGGAGAGGCCGCGCAACACCTCGACCGCGGCCGATCCGGAACCGAGCGTGAGGTGGACGTCGTCGAGACGGATGGCGAGATCGGACAAGGGCGGCGCTTTCGGCAGGACGGCGGCAGGGTCATGCGACGGATGCGGTGGCGAGGGCTCTCGAAATCCGCGGCTCCGTCGTCATATGGTGTACGAGTATGGCCGAAAAAGCCTCGATCCGCTCTTCGCCGTCTTTTCGGGACAACCACTCTCCATGCCGCATACTCCCCTGCGAGTTCGTCTCATGCCTTCCCGTCGCGCCGCGATCGGTGCGATCGCGGCCGTGGCGGGGATCTTCCCGGCGATCCTGGCGCAGCGCGCACCGGCGACCGCCGTCGAGCCGAAGCCGATCCGGTTGGTGGCGTTCGGTGACAGCCTCACCGCCGGATACGGCCTGCCCAAGGGCCGGGGCTTCGCAGCGCGGCTCGAGGCGGCGTTGAAGGCGGCGGGTCATCACGTCGAAGTGATCGACGCCGGTGTCTCCGGCGACACCACCGACACGGGGCTCGCCCGGCTCGACTGGTCGGTGCCGGCCGACGCCCAGGCGGTGATCGTCGAACTCGGCGCCAACGACGCGCTGCGCGGCCTGCCGCCGAGCGAGACGCGACGCAATCTCGACGAGATCGTCGGCCGGTTGACGGGGCGCGGGCAGAAGGTGCTGATCGGCGGCATGTTGGCGCCGCGCAATCTCGGCACGACCTACGCCGCCGCCTTCGACCCGATCTTCGCCGAGGTGGCGAAGAACCACGGGGCGTCGCTCTACCCGTTCTTCCTCGACGGCGTCGCCATGGATGCGAAACTGGTCCAGTCGGACGGGCTGCATCCGACCGCCGAGGGGGTCGACGTGATCGTCGCCCGCATCCTGCCCACGGTCCGCGAGCTCCTGGCGCGGGTCGAACCCGCCCGTCCCTGACCCGATCCCGCGAGAGGTCTCATGCGTCGCACCCGCCTCGGCCGTACCGATCTCACCATCCCCGCCGTCTGCCTCGGTACCATGACCTTCGGCGAACAGAACACCGAAGCCGAGGGGCACGCCCAGCTCGATCACGCCCTCGATCACGGCGTCGATTTCCTCGACACCGCCGAGTTCTATTCGATCCCGCCGAAGCCGGAGACGGTCGGGCGCACCGAGGAGATCATCGGGACCTGGCTGAAGGCGCGTAGGCATCGCGACCGGATCACCGTGGCGACCAAGGTGTGCGGCCGGTCCGACATGACCTGGTTCCGCGACGACGGCTCGCCCACCCGACTCGTCCGCGCTCAGATCGACGAGGCGGTGTTCAAGAGCCTCAAGCGGCTTTCGATCGACACCATCGATCTCTATCAGGTGCATTGGCCCGACCGGCGGGTGCCGGGGTTCGGGTCGAACCCGACGATCTGGCACGAGCCGCCGCGGCTCGACGACGAGGTGCCGATCGAGGAGACGTTGGAGGCGCTCGCCGTCCACGTGAAGGCGGGCCGCATCCGTCACATCGGCCTGTCGAACGAGTCGACCTGGGGGGTGATGCGCTGGATCGCAGCGGCTGAGGCGACCGGGGGGCCGCGCGTCGTGTCGATCCAGAACGCCTACAACCTGCTCAACCGGACCTTCGAGGTGAACCTCGCCGAGGCCTGCGGGCGCGAGGGCGTGACCCTGCTCGCCTACTCGCCGCTCGGTCAGGGCCATCTCACCGGCAAGTACCGGAGCGGTGCTCTGCCGGCTGGATCGCGCAAACAGCTGTTCGATCGCCTGCAGCGCTACGAGCGGCCCAATGCGGCGGAGGCGGTCGAGGCCTATTGCGCGCTGGCCGCCGATCTCGGCCTCACGCCGGCGGCTCTGGCCATCGCCCACGTCGGCTCGCGCTCCTTCGTCGGCTCGACCATCATCGGGGCGACGACCATGGCGCAGCTCGCGGAGAATCTCGCCGCCTTCGACGTCGAGATCACTCCGGAGATCGCGGCGCGGATCGACGCGATCCACCTGCGCTTCCCCGATCCCTGTCCGTGAGGGTCGGCGGTGGCGGTCGTGGGCGGATGGCGATGCCGAAGCCCGACATCGCGCATGTTGGTTCGTCCTCGTCGAAACTCCGGCGCGAAGGCGAGCCCGAAAGGCACGAACCGCGCAGGAGAGACCGTCAGACGTTCTCGAGGGTGCCGGCGTCGTTCGGATCGGGTGCCGCGGGACCGGCGCGTTCGGCGAGGAGATTGGCGGCGAAATAGGAGCCCTGGACCGCCAGCCAGAAGGCGGCGTAGCCCCACGCCACGTCCGGATCGAGACGACGGACGGTGGCGAAGCCGGCGAGCGGCAGGACGATCGAGGAAACGAGGAACACGCCGAGACTGTCCACGCGCAGGCGCCTGGACAGGAACCAACCGACGACGAGCCCGATGCCGGCCCAGACGATCATGCTTCCTCCGCCAAGGACGCGTGGACGATGAGCTTGGATCGACATGGTTAACACGGGTCGGCCGTCGGGAAAACCGGCCCAGATCCGGAGAGGGGTGACGAAGCCGGGCAGTCGGTGCGATCCGGGCATGGCCGTCAGCCACAGGCGGCGCTCTCGCCGATCAGGCGGGTGACTTCGCGCGGCACCTCGAGGTGCGGCATGTGGCCGACGCCGGGGAAGCGGTGGACGGCGACGACACCGGGGACGGCGTCGCTCTGGTGAATCGGCAGTACCCGATCCTGGAGCCCCCAGATCAGGCGGATGGGATGGGGCAGATCGACGAGGCGGGAGAGATCGAAACTCTTCTGGCCGTCGCCGTCGAGAATGGCGTCGGCGACGCGGCCGAGGGTGGCACAGACGCGCGGATCGCGGCGGTTTTCGGCCATGCGGGCGGCGGCGGCCGGCGGCGACCGGCGAGCGAAGCCGAAGAACTCGTCGTGCAGCGCCTCGATGGTCTCGACGTCGGTCGCGGCGGCGAAGCGGCGCAGCAGGCGGGCGTCGATCTCGGAGCCGAAGCCGCCGGGGGCGATGAGGGTGAGGCTCGCCACCTCACCGGTCGCGGCGAGCTTGAAGGCGGCGATGGTCGCCACGGCGCCACCCATCGAATGGCCGACGAGATGGAAGCGGGTATGGCCGAGCTCGGCGAGCGAACCGATCACCGCTTCCGCCGCAATTCCGGCGTGGCCGACCTTCGGCCAGTCGAGCGCTTCACCGTGGCCGGGCAGATCGAAGGCGATCACCCGGTAGCGGGTCTCGAGCGGGATCAGCTGAGCCATCCAGGTCTCGCGATCGCCGCCGAACCCGTGCAGGAGGACGATCGGCGGCCGGCCCTCGGGACCTCGGGCCACATGGGGCAGGATCATCGGCGTCGTCTCCTCCGGTGCGATGCGCGGTGCCGACTTTCGATGAAGCGACGCGAAAACGGAAGAGGGCCGCGCGTGGAAACGGAGGAGAGGCCCTTCGGCCCTCGGCCGGAAACGACAGAGGGGGCCGCGCGGCCCCCTCCTCGTGGATCCCGGTGAATGCCGGTGATCAGATCATCGACTGGCCGCCGTTGGCCGAGATGGTCGAGCCGGTGATGAAGCCGGCGTCGTCGGCGGCGAGGAAGACCACGGCGCGGGCGATCTCCTCCGGCTCGCCGAGGCGGCCGACCGGGATGTGCGGCAGGATCGACTTCTCGACCACGGCCGGATCGATCGCCTTGACCATCTCGGTGGCGATGTAGCCGGGGCAGATGGCGTTGACGGTGATGCCGGCGCGGGCGCCTTCCTGGGCGAGCGCCTTGACGAAGCCGAGGTCGCCGGCCTTGGCGGCGGAGTAGTTCACCTGGCCCATCTGGCCCTTCTGGCCGTTGATCGAGGAGATGCAGACGACGCGGCCGAACTTGCGGGCGCGCATGCCTTCCCAGACCGGACGGGTCATGTTGAACAGCGAGTTGAGGTTGGTGCCGATGACCGCGTTCCACTGGTCCTTGGTCATCTTGTGGAACATGCCGTCACGGGTGATGCCGGCGTTGTTGACCAGGATCTCGACCGGGCCGAGATCGGCCTCGACCTTGGCGATGCCGGCGGCGCAGGCGTCGAAGTCGGAGACGTCCCACTTGTAGGTCGGGATGCCGGTCTCGGCGGTGAACTTGGCCGCCGCCTCGTCGTTGCCGCCGTAGTTGGCGGCGACCTTGTAGCCGGCGTTCTTGAGGGCGATCGAGATCGCCGCGCCGATGCCACGGGAACCGCCCGTCACGAGAGCCACTCTGCTCATGGTTTCCTCCGTCTGTGGACCGAACGAACCTTGCGACCGGGATCGTAATCCCGGATCGCGACGCGGCGGTTCGGCGAGTTGGGTGTTCGGGGATCGGCGTCACCGGCGATACGGGCCGGCGACGCCGAAGAAGATCGGCGGAACGGCGCCGGGGCCGTTCCGACCGGGATCAACGCTCGACGCAGAGGGCGATGCCCATGCCGCCGCCGATGCACAGGGTGGCGAGACCCTTCTTGGCGTCGCGCTTCTGCATTTCGTAGAGCAGCGTGACGAGGACGCGGGCACCGGAGGCGCCGATCGGGTGACCGATGGCGATGGCGCCGCCGTTGACGTTGACCTTCGAGGTGTCCCAGCCGAGCTCCTTGTTGACCGAGATCGCCTGCGCCGCGAAGGCTTCGTTGGCCTCGACGAGGTCGAGATCGTTCGCGCTCCAGCCGGCCTTCTCCAGCGCCTTCTTCGAGGCCGGGATCGGGCCGGTGCCCATGATCGCCGGATCGACGCCGGCGGTCGCCCACGACTTGATGGTGGCGAGCGGCTTCAGGCCACGCTTCGCCGCTTCCGCGGCGGTCATCAGGACGAGAGCGGCGGCGCCGTCGTTGATGCCGGAGGCGTTGCCGGCGGTGACCGTGCCTTCCTTGTTGAAGGCCGGACGCAGCTTGGCCATGCCGTCCATGGTGGCGCCGTCACGGATGAACTCGTCGGTGTCGACCACCACGTCCCCCTTCTTGGACTTGATGGTGACCGGGACGATCTCGTCCTTGAAGCGGCCGGACTTCTTGGCGGCCTCGGCCTTGTTCTGGGAGGCCACCGCGAAGGCGTCCTGCTCCTCGCGGGAGATCTGCCAGCGCTGGGCGATGTTCTCGGCGGTGACACCCATGTGATAGCCGTGGAAGGCGTCGGTGAGGCCGTCCTTGATCATGGTGTCGAGGAGCTCGAGCGAGCCCATCTTGGTGCCGTTGCGCAGGTGGGCGACGTGCGGCGAGTTCGACATCGACTCCATGCCGCCGGCGACGATGACGTTCGCGTCGCCGTTGGCGATCTGCTGCAGGCCGAGGGCGACGGCGCGCAGGCCGGAACCGCAGAGCTGGTTGAGCCCCCAGGCGGTCGCCTCCTGCGGAATGCCGGCGGCCATGGCGGCCTGGCGGGCCGGGTTCTGGCCGCCGTTGGCGGACAGGATCTGACCCAGGATCACTTCGTCGACGTCCGCCGCGGCGACGCCGGCGCGCTCCAGCGCCGCCTTGATGGCGATGGTGCCGAGCTGCTGCGCCGAGAGGCCGGCGAGAGAGCCGGAGAAGCTGCCGACGGGCGTGCGCGCCGCGCCGACGATGACGATGTCGTTGGCCATTCCGATTTTCCTCCGAATTGGGTTTCGGGCGAGAGAACCCACCGATCGACCGCATCTCACTCGAATCGATTGGAGACGGGGCGTCCGACCGCGTTCCGCCGCCGAGGGGCCCGGAACCTTCGGCCCGAATAGAGCCGCGGGGACCCTTCCTGTCAATGCGAGTGAAGCGGCCCGTGTCTCGACAATCCGTCTGATCCGGTCGGGTTTCGGGCGAATTCCGGCTCAGACTTTCGTCGGCATTCGTGTGGCGGTGCCGCAGTGCACGAAATCAGTGGCTTCGCGGTGCGAAAGAACCTAATCTCGCCGAAAGGGAGGATGCCGCGTGCCCGAACGGGGTCATTTCGCCGACGGGCCGCGCGTCGAAGAACGGGATCGGTAGAACAAACATGGCCAAGACCGAAGAGCCCACGATCATCAAGAAGTACGCCAACCGGCGGCTCTACAACACCGGCACCTCGTCCTACGTGACGCTCGAGGACCTCGCCGAGATGGTCAAGAACGAGGAGCTCTTCGTGGTCTACGACGCCAAGAGCGGCGACGAGATCACCCGCTCGGTGCTGACCCAGATCATCTTCGAGCAGGAGAACAAGGGGCAGAACCTGCTGCCGATCACGTTTCTGCGCCAGCTGATCCGCTTCTACGGCGACAGCATGCAGAACCTGGTGCCGAGCTATCTGGAATTCTCCATCGACAGCCTGACGCGCGAACAGGGAAAGTTCCGCGAACAGATGACCCAGGCCTTCCCCGGCAACGCCTTCGAGGCGATGGAGGAGCAGGTACGCCGCAACACCGAGATGTTCGAGCGCGCCATGCGGATGTTCTCGCCCTTCGGCGCGATGATGGGCGACTTCGGTGGCGCCAAGGGCGAGGAGAAGCCGGCGGAGCCGATGCCGGCGCAACCGACCGAACTCGACCGTCTGAAACAGCAGATGGAAGACATGCAGAAGAAGCTCGACGCCATCGCCGCCGCCAAGCGCTGACGGCACGGCGCGTCTCGGCGCCGAACCGCGAGAGGAAGGTCGGCGTGAAGGGAAGGTCGGCGTGAAGGTCATCGGCCTGATCGGCGGGATGAGCTGGGAGAGCTCGGCTCAATACTACCGGATCGTCAATCAGGAGGTGCGCGCCCGGCTCGGCGGCGTCCACTCGGCGCGTTGCCTGATGTGGTCGATGGACTTCGGCGAGATCGAGCGGCTCCAGCATCGCGGCGACTGGGCAGGGTTGACCGATCTGATGATCGAGGCGGCGCGCAATCTCGAAGCCGGCGGAGCGGACTTCGTCGTCGTCTGCACCAACACCATGCATCGCATGGCCGACGCGGTCGCCGCGCGGATCGGCATCCCGCTGCTGCACATCGCCGATCCCACGGCGCAGGCGATCCGTCGGGCCGGCTTCTCTCGGGTCGGGCTCCTGGGGACGGCCTTCACCATGGAGCAGGACTTCTACAAGGGGCGCCTCGCCGCGAAGTTCGGGCTCGAGGTGATGGTTCCGGACGAGGCCGACCGTCGGAGCGTGCACGAGATCATCTACCGCGAACTCGTCGCCGGCGAGATCCGGGAGGCGTCGCGGGACCGCTATCGCGAGGTGATCGCGCGTCTGGTCGAGCGCGGCGCCGAGGCGGTGATCCTCGGCTGCACCGAGATCATGCTGCTGGTCTCGTCGGCCGACAGCCCGGTTCCGCTCTTCGACACGACCGAGTTGCACGCGCTCGCCGCGGTCGATCTCGCTCTCGGGGTGTCGGCGGCCGGCGAACGGCCCGGTGCGTGTTGACGGCGGACGCCGCTTCGAGTATCGAACCCCCATTCGCGAAGGGCCGGAAATCCGGCTCAGGCGCTGCCCGAGGCTCCGACGACCCCGGCTCCGTGCTCGATCCCCTCGTGAGAGGCGATCGGTGAACGGTGCCGGCTCGGTTCGTTTCCAAGCTCGTGCGACGACGCACCCCCACCGGATCCGTCCGGTGCGCGGGAGCCGCCCGAAAGGGTGGGGCGTCGGAACCGGTGGTCTTCCGCCGGTGACGGCACGGCGCCGAAGGGCGCGTGAAGAGAACGAGGTAAGTATACATGTTCGCGGTCATCAAGACGGGCGGCAAGCAGTACAAGGTCGCCGCCGACGACGTGATCACCATCGAGAAGGTCGCCGGCGAGGCGGGCGATGCGGTCACGTTCGATGAAGTCCTTCTGGTCGGCGGTGACAAGACCGTCATCGGCGCTCCCACCGTGGCCGGCGCTTCCGTTTCCGGCACCGTGGTCGAGCAGGGCCGCGCCAAGAAGGTGATCATCTTCAAGAAGCGCCGCCGCAAGAGCTGGCGCCGCAAGGAAGGTCACCGCCAGGAACAGACCACGGTGAAGATCACCGCGATCAACGCCTGAGCCACCCGATCGGCCGCATGGCCGGTGAGACGAGACGAGATCCCGACGCAGGACGCCGAGCGGCGCGCGAAGGGAAGAGTAGAGAAGGAGCACCACGATGGCTCACAAGAAGGCCGGCGGTTCGTCCCGTAACGGACGCGATTCCGAATCCAAGCGCCTCGGCATCAAGAAGTTCGGTGATCAGGCCGTGATCCCGGGCAACATCATCGCGCGTCAGCGCGGCACCAAGTGGCATCCGGGCACCGGCGTCGGCATCGGCACCGACCACACGATCTTCGCCACCACCGCCGGCCGAGTACAGTTCCGTACCAAAGCCAACGGTCGCATCTACATCTCCGTCATGCCGAATCCGGCAGCTGCAGCGGAGTGAACCGGCGAATGAAGCTTCGTTCCGCCGGTGTCCCAGAGACCCCGGCGGCGCGAGGCCGCTGATCTCCGAAGCCCTCGAGGGCGAACGAGCGGGGGAGATGGGACACCATCCTCCCCTTTCGTTTTTTCGCCCCATTCCGCATTCATGCGACGGCGCACGCCGGAGGAGCTCGAGATGAGCACGACACCCGAAGTTCCCGATCCGAGCCTGATCCTGGAGACCCCGCGGCTGGTGCTTCATCGGCCGACGCGCGCAGATGCCGCGCGGCTCGCCGAACTGGCGAACGACTCCGGGATCGCCGAGAACCTGTCGATCCTGCCGCACCCCTACGGCCTCGACGATGCCCACGCCTACATCGACAACACCGAGATCAGTGCGACGCGCATCAACCTCGGTGTCTATCTCGCCGGTGCGGCCGACGGTTTCATCGGCACGGCGAGCCTGATGCCGCGCGACGGCGAGCGTTTCGTCGTCGGCTACTGGATCGGCCGGCCCCATTGGGGCAGGGGCTACGCCACCGAAGCGGTGCAGGCGATCGTCGATCTCGCCTTCGGCCGCCTCGGGGTCGACGCGGTGGCGGCGACGACGCGGGTGACCAACGGCTCGTCGCGGCGGGTGCTGGAGAAGTGCGGTTTCCAGTTCGCCGGGTCCGGCATGGGGCCGTCGCTCTATCATCGCGGCATGGTGCCGATCGATCGTTTCCGTCTGGAGCGGTCGATCTGGATGTCGCTCAAGAACTGGGCCTCCAAGCCCGGCGAGACGGCGCGCAGCGCCTGAGACGAAAGGTGGCGGACGAGGTGCCGCCATCGGCGAGGATGAGACGATGAAGTTTCTCGATCAGGCCAAGGTCCACATCCGCTCGGGGGACGGCGGAGCCGGCTGCGTCTCCTTCCGGCGTGAGAAGTTCATCGAATTCGGCGGCCCGGACGGCGGTGACGGTGGCCGCGGCGGCGACGTGTGGGCGGAATGCGTCGAAGGTCTGAACACCCTGATCGACTATCGCTACCAGCAGCATTTCAAGGCGAAGACCGGCGGTCACGGCATGGGCCGAAACCGGCACGGCGCCAAGGCCGACGACGTGGTGCTCAAGGTGCCGAAGGGCACCGAGATCCTCGACGAGGACGGCGAGGTCGTGATCGCCGACATGATCGCCGAGGGCCAGAGGGTGCTGCTCGCCCGCGGCGGCAACGGCGGCTTCGGCAACGACCACTTCAAGTCGTCGACCAACCGGGCGCCGCGCCGCGCCAATTCCGGCGAGGAGGGCGAGGAAAAGACGCTCTGGCTGCGCCTGAAGCTCATCGCCGATGCCGGCCTCGTCGGTCTGCCCAATGCGGGCAAGTCGACCTTCCTCGCTTCGGTCACCGCGGCCAAGCCGAAGATCGCCGACTACCCCTTCACCACGCTCCACCCCGGTCTCGGTGTGGTGCGCATCGACGGGCGCGAGTTCGTGCTCGCCGACATCCCCGGCCTGATCGAGGGCGCTCACGAGGGGCTCGGCCTCGGCGACCGCTTCCTCGGTCACGTCGAGCGCTGCCGGGTGCTGCTGCATCTGGTCGACGGCACTCAGGACGACGTCGCCAAGGCCTACAAGGTGATCCGCAAGGAGTTGAAGGCCTATGGCGGCGGCCTCGCCCAGAAGCCCGAGATCGTGGCGCTGACCAAGGTCGACGCGCTGTCGCCGGAAGACCGGGCGGAAAAAGCGGCGGCCCTGAAGAAGGCGGCGCGCCGGGTGCCGCTGGAGATCTCGGCGCCGACCGGTGAGAACGTCGAGAAGACGCTGCGCGCCCTCCTGCGCGCCATCGACACGGCGGACGCGGCCGAGGACCTCGACCACCCCACCACCGCGGCGCAGCCCTGGCGACCGTGACGCCCCGACAGCGTCCTCGCGTCGCGGCGGCATCTCTCCGCCCTATCGACGCTTGATCGGCGGTCGCATCGCGCATACTCCCCTTGCGATCGTCTTCGGGTCCGCGATCCGAGATCGGACCGTCACGCCGCCGGGAAAGTCGCCGCACATGATCCGCCGTCTCGAAGACTACCGTCGCATCGTCGTCAAGATCGGCTCGGCCCTGCTCGTCGACCGGGCGACCGGCGACATCCACTGGCCGTGGCTGGAGAGCCTCGCCCAGGACGTGGTGGCGCTGGCGAAAGGGGGTCGCGAGATCCTGCTGGTCTCCTCGGGTGCCATCGCGCTCGGGCGCGGACGCCTCGGCCTGCCGAAGCGGGCTCTGGCGCTGGAGGAGAGCCAGGCGGCCGCCTCGGTCGGGCAGATCGCGCTGGCGCGGGCCTATTCCGAGATCCTCGGGGCGCATGGTTTCATCGCCGCCCAGGTGCTGCTCACCCTCGACGACACCGAGGATCGGCGGCGCTATCTCAACGCCCGGGCGACGCTCGCCACACTGCTCGAGCGGCGTGCCATCCCGATCATCAACGAGAACGACACGGTGGCGACCACCGAGATCCGCTACGGCGACAACGATCGGCTGGCGGCGCGGGTCGCCACCATGGTCGGCGCCGACTGTCTGGTGCTGCTCTCCGACATCGACGGGCTCTACACCGCGCCGCCGAACCAGGATCCGACGGCACGGCTCATCCCGCTGGTCGAGAAGATCACGCCGGAGATCGAGGCGATGGCGGGTGGCGCCGGGTCGGAGCTGTCGCGCGGCGGCATGAAGACCAAGATCGACGCCGCCAAGATCGCGACGGAGGGTGGCACCGCGATGGTGATCACGCTGGGCAAGCGCCTGTCGCCGCTCGCGGCGATCTCGGCGGGCGAGACCGCGACCTGGTTCCTGCCGGCTGCCGACCCGGTGACGGCGCGCAAGAAGTGGATCGCCGGCTCGCTCGACGACCGCGGCGTCGTCCGCCTCGACGCCGGGGCGGTCAAGGCGCTGCGGTCGGGCAAGAGCCTGTTGCCGGCCGGGTGTACCGCGGTCGAGGGCGACTTCCATCGTGGTGACACTGTGCGCCTGCTCGGGCCGGCGGGCGAGGAGCTGGGGCGCGGCCTGATCGCCTACGACGTCGGCGAGGCGGCCGCCATCCTCGGTCGCAAGACCCATGAAATCGAGGAGATTCTCGGCTATACCGGTCGCAAGGAACTGATCCATCGCGACCACATGGTGCTGAGGGGGGAGTGATGACCCACATGGCTCGTACGGCGGACGCTGCCTCCGTCGAGGTGGTGATGGAGGAGATGGGTCGCCGCGCCCGCGCCAGCGCCCGCATCCTGTCGATCACCCCGACCGCGGCCAAGAACGCCGCGCTCGGCCGCATGGCCTCCGAGATCCGCGTCGCGATGCCGGAGATCCTGGCGGCGAATGCGCTCGACGTCGCCGACGGTCGGGCGAAGGGGCTGTCGGGGTCGTTCGTCGATCGGCTGACGCTCACCCCCGACCGGGTCGAGGCGATGGCCAAGGGGCTCGAGGACATCGCGGCGCTCGCCGATCCGGTCGGCCGGGTGCTCGCCGCCTGGGACCGGCCCAACGGCCTCCACATCGAACGCGTCGCCACGCCGCTCGGCGTCGTCGGCATCATCTACGAGAGCCGGCCGAACGTGACGGCGGATGCCGGGGCGCTGTGCCTCAAGGCCGGCAACGCGGCGATCCTGCGCGGCGGCTCGGACGCCCTGCGCTCGTCGACGGCGATCGTCGCGGCGCTGCGGCGCGGGCTCGCGGCAACGGGGTTGCCGGAGGATGCGGTGCAGCTGGTACCGGTCGCCGACCGGGCGGCGGTCGGGGCGATGCTCGCCGGGCTCTCCGGCGCCATCGACGTGATCGTGCCGCGTGGCGGCAAGTCGCTGGTCGCCCGCGTCCAGCAGGACGCTCGCGTCCCGGTGTTCAGCCATCTCGAAGGCATCTGCCACGTCTATGTCGACAAGGCCGCCGACCTCGCCATGGCCGAGGCCATCGTGGTCAACGCCAAGATGCGGCGCACCGGCATCTGCGGGGCGGCCGAGACGCTGCTGGTCGACCGCGCCTGCGCCGGCACCCATGTGAAGCCGTTGGTCGCGGCGCTCAGGGCGAAAGGCTGTGAGATCCGCGCCTCGGAGGAGGTCCGGGCGCTCGTCCCCGATGCCGTGCCGGCGAACGAGGCCGACTGGTCGACCGAGTATCTCGACGCGATCATCACCGTCGGCTTGGTCGACGGGGTGACGGGCGCGATCGACCACATCGAGACCCACGGGTCGCATCACACCGAGGCGATCGTCACCGGCGACACGGCGACGGCCGAACGGTTCATGAACGAGATCGACTCTGCGATCCTGCTGTGGAACGCCTCGACACAGTTCGCCGACGGCGGCGAGTTCGGGATGGGGGCCGAGATCGGCATCGCGACGGGGAAGATGCACGCCCGCGGACCGGTCGGCGTCGACCAGCTCGTCTCGTTCAAATATCGGGTGCGCGGCACCGGACAGGTCAGGCCCTGACGTGCGCGACCGCGGACGACCCGAAACGGCGGTGAGGTGGGGTGCGGGGGTGACCCGCGCCGATCTGATGATCCCGCCGACGGCGCCCGGGCTGAAGATCGGCCTCCTCGGCGGCTCGTTCAACCCGCCGCACCTCGGCCACCTCCATGTCGCCCGCACGGCGCTGGAGCGGCTCGACCTCGACCGGCTGTGGGTGCTGGTGACGCCGGGCAATCCACTGAAGAGCACCGGCGATCTGGCGAGCCTCGGCCGGCGTCTCGCCGCCACACGACGGCTCCTCGATCATCCGCGGATCGTGGTGACGGCGCTCGAGGCGTCATTCGGCTCGCCCTATACCTGGCGCACGGTGGAGCGGCTCGCGCGCACGGCACCGTCGGTCCGCTTCGTCTGGGTGATGGGGGCGGACAATCTCGCCGGGTTCCACCGTTGGCAGCACTGGCGGCGGATCGCGAAGACCGTGCCGATCGCGGTGGTCGATCGGCCGGAGGCCTCGTTGGCGGCGCTGCACGCCCCGGCGGCGCAGGCCTTCGCCGACTTTCGCCTCGCCGAGATCGATGCGCCGAGCCTCGCCGGCCGTCGGCCACCGGCGTGGGTGTTCCTGCACGGGCCACGGGTGGCACTGTCGTCGACGGAACTCAGGCGCCGCGGCCTGACGGCGTGAGCGGCTTCCCGGCGGGGCTCACCCCTGGCTGCCGCGGGCGGCGGCGCTGACCGGGACCAGGGTGATGCCGCGGGCCTCGAGCGTCTTGGTCCAGCGTTCGAGATGGCGCAGGGTGATCGGCAACGCCGAAGCGACGCCGACCGCCAAGCCTTTGGACCGGGCCATCTGCTCCAGTTGGGCGAGGCGGGCGGCGATCATGTCGTCGGCGGGGACGGCGTCGAGGAGGACGTCGGCGCGGGCGAAAGGCGTGCGGGTGGCGCGGGCGGTGGGCTCGGCGAGCGAGCGGCTCGAGGTGCCGTCGTCGACGTACATCAGGCCGCGACCACCGATCTCCTTCAATGTCGCGCCGAGCGCGGCGTCGTGGGAGGTGAACTTGGCTCCCATGTAGTTGACCACGCCGACGTAGTTGGTCAGGCGGCCGAGCAGGAACTGCAGGCGCTCCGAATTGGTCTGCTGATCGACCGAGGTCAGCAGGGTGTGCGGACCCGGATCGTTGTCGGGATAGTCGAAGGGCTCCATCGGCAGCTGCAGCAGCAGTTCGTGGCCGTCGGTGCGGGCGCGGGTCATCCAGCGGTCGAGGCTGGCGCCATAGGGAGCGAAGGCGAGGGTGACGTCGGGGCCGAGGACGCGCAGCGCCTCCTGGGTGCCGGTCTGGCTGATGCCGAGGCCACCGACGATCAGTACCACCCGGGCGTTGGCGGCGGCGCGGCGCGGGACCGGGCGAGCGTAGACGTCGAGCGGGCGCGAGCCGTCGGAGGCGATGCGCGGCAGAGTGCCGAACCGGGTCTTCTCGGAGACCCGCTGGATCGGCGTGGTCGACAGCGGCTGACCCTCGACCACCTCGGGGACGCGCATCACCGGCTGGGCCGGGTCCGCGGTGCGTTCACCGCCGTGGGCCTCGGGCGCGGCGGCGGCCGGCGGACGAGCGGCGGAGAGGTCGGAGCCGTCGGCATTGGCGGGGCGCGGAGCGCCGGCGACGGCGACCTCGGTGGCCGGTACGCCGGTCTTCGAGCGGTCGATGCGGACGATCGCCGAGGGTTCGCCGCCGGTGGGATCGTCGATGAACAGGATCCAGACGCCCATCACCGTGGCGACGACACCGATGGCGACGCCGCCGACGAGGCCGAAGGGCAACTGCCGCCACCAGCGGCGGCGACCGGTGGCCAACCCGAGGGGTGCGCCGAGATCGTCGGTCATGCGATGCCTCCTGCCGCGCCGGGCGAGCCGTCCGGCTCCACCCCGCGCTTCTCGTCGTCGAGCCCCCTGGCGCCGCCGCACGCCTTCGCCGGAGGTCGGAATCCGCGAGGCCGCCGGATGTTCCTCCGGCGGCCTCGTCGCTTTCGATTCTCACCGATCATCGGAAATGCTGACGCATTTCCGCGCGTTTTGAAATCGCCGATTCGCGGCGCTCGGCGGATTTCGCCGCCCACGAGGCGCAGAACGCCTCAGTTGGGAACCGCGGCCTTCGGGTTGGGCGGGAAAGCGGCATCGGTCTTGGCGCCACGCAGCAGATCGAAGGCGAAGTTGAGCGCCTTGTCGTCCTTGGCGCTGGGCGGCACATAGGCCTGCGAGCCGGTCTTCTCCTCGCCATCCTTGCCTTCCTTGGCGTCGGCCGGGTTCTTCAGGTGGCCCTTGAGGCTCGCCTCGCCCTTGGTGTCGTCCTTGCCCTTCAGGTCCTCGGGCGTGTCCTGCAGCACCTCGATGTCCGGCTCGATGCCCTTGGCCTGGATCGAGCGGCCCGAGGGGGTGTAGTAGCGCGCGGTGGTCAGACGGATGGCGCCGTTCTGGCCGAGCGGGATGATGGTCTGGACCGACCCCTTGCCGAAGGAGCGGGTGCCGACCAGGGTGGCCCGCTTGTGGTCCTGCAGGGCGCCGGCGACGATTTCGGAGGCCGAGGCCGAGCCGCCGTTGATCAGCACGATCACCGGCTTGCCCTTGGTCAGATCGCCGGGCCGGGCGTTGTAACGCTGGCTCTCCTCGGCGTTGCGGCCGCGGGTGGAGACGATCTCGCCGCGCTCGAGGAAGGCGTCGGAGACCGAAATCGCCTGATCGAGCAGGCCGCCGGGGTTGTTGCGCAGGTCGATCACCCAGCCCTTGAGCTTTTCGGCGGGGATCTCCTTGTTGATCTTGTCGAGGGCGTCGCGCAGGCCGTCGAAGGTCTGTTCGTTGAACTGGGTGACGCGGACATAGCCGACGTCGCCGCCCTCCTCGCGCGACCGCACCGAGCGGATGCGGATGATGTCGCGGACGATCTTGATCTCGAGCGCTTCGGAGACGCCTTCGCGCTTGATCTTCAGCGTGATCGGTGAATTGACCGGGCCGCGCATCTTGTCGACGGCCTGGTTGAGCGAGAGGCCCATCACCGGGTCGCCGTCGAGGTGGGTGATGAAGTCGCCGGCGCGCACCCCGGCGCGGGCGGCGGGGGTCTCGTCGATGGGGGCGACGACCTTGACCAGGTTGTCCTCCATCGTCACCTCGATGCCGAGCCCGCCGAACTCGCCGCGGGTCTGCACCTGCATGTCCTTGAAGCTCTTCGGCGACATGTAGCTCGAGTGCGGGTCGAGCGACGACAGCATGCCGTTGATCGCCGATTCGACCAGCTTGGAGTCGTCCGGCTTCTCGACGTAGTCGGCGCGGATGCGCTCGAAGACGTCGCCGAAGAGGTTGAGCTGACGATAGGTGTCGGCGGCGGCGGCCACCGCGTTGCCGGCGATGAACGAGCGCCCCTGGCCGATGCCGACGGCGACACTCGCCCCCATCACCGCCCCGACCAGCAACAGCGAAACCTTGCGCATCATCCGCGAACCTTCTCGTCAGGAGTCTTCGCCCACCACGGGGTGGGATCGATGGCGGCGTTGTCCTTGCGGAATTCGACGTAGAGAAGCGGGCGTCCCGGCTCGTCCCCACGTGTCGTCACGCCGTCGTCCGTGGCGGCCCGTCGGGTACCCATCACCCCGACCGGTTCGCCCGCCAGAACGAACTGGCCGAGTTCGACATCGATCCGGTCGATCCCGGCCAACACCACATGATATCCGCCGCCGCCGTTGATGATCAAGAGTTTGCCGTAGGAGCGGAACGGGCCCGAGAACACCACCCAGCCGTCGCAGGGACTCACCACTCGAGCGTCGGTGCGGGTGGCGAGGGTCAGGCCGCGGGCGGTGCCGCCGAGCCCGTCGTCTTCGCCCCAACGGCGGACCGTGTCGCCGGCGACCGGCAGCGGCAGGGTACCGCGGGTTTCGGTGAAGGCGACGGCCGGCTGCAGGCGGCCGGCATCACCGAGCGAGGCGAGGCGGCCCTCGCCTTCCGCCGGTTTCGGCTTCGGCGCCTCGGCGTCGAGGCGGGCGATCAGGCTTTCGAGGCCGGCGGCTTTGCGGGCGAGTTCGCCGACGCGTCGCCGCTCCTCCTCGAGGCTCTTCTCCTGAGCGGTGCGGGTCCGCCGCCGCTCTTCCATCAGCAGTTCGAGCCGGGCGCGCTCCTCGACCAGTTCGTGTGCCTCGGTGCGGAAGCGATCACGCTCGGCGGCGGCGGCGCGCTTGACCTCCTCGAGGGCCTCGAGGTCGGCGAGGAGCGCCTCGGCCTTGCTGCGCAGTTCGGGGAGGAGGGCGCCGACGAGGACGGCGCTGCGCACCGAGGCGAGGGCGTCGTCCGGGCGTACGGCGATCGCCGGCGGCGGTTTGCGGCCGATGCGCTGCAATGCGGCCAACACCTCGGCGAGGACGTCGCGGCGGGCGGCGAGAGAGGCGCGGACGTTCGCCACGCGCGCATCGAGGGCCTCGATCCGGCTCTCGCCGTCGGCGAGGCGAGTCTCCAGCTCCTTGATGCGGGCGGCGGCGGCGAGCAGGCGTTCGGCGACGCGCGTGCGATCGCGTTCGAGGGCGTCGATGTCGCGTTTCAACTCGGCCTGGCGGTCGCGGCCGACTTCCATGTCGCGCAGCACGCCGTCCAGTTCGGCGCGGGTGGCGGCGCGGCGCTCGGCCGGGGTCGCGGCGGGCGGCGGCGTGGCGGACCGATCCTCGGCGTGGGCGGCGCGGGAAAGCGGGGCGAGGAGAGCGGCGAGGAGAGCGGCGAAGACGGGCCCGGCGAGGCGGTGACGCGACCGCTTACCTCCCGTCTCGCCGTCGCTGGTCATGGTCGTGGTGTCCACCGTAGGGAGCCGTCTTCCTCGTCGACCATGGCGTGATTCGCATCGCCCCGCACCCTCAGGCGCGGTGATAGGGGTGACCGGCGAGAATGGTCGTGGCTCGATAGAGCTGCTCTGCGGCGAGAATGCGGACGATCTGATGCGGCCAGGTCATGGCGCCGAAGGCGAGGGTGAGATCGGCGCGACCGCGCACCGCCTCGCCGTGACCGTCGGCGCCGCCGATCAGCACCGCGAGATCGCGGCCCTCGGCGATGCGCTCGCCGAGAAGGGCGGCGAAGGCATCGGACCCCATGGTGCGGCCGCGTTCGTCGAGGGCGATCACGGTCACCCGCTCGCCGAGGCCGTCGAGCAGGGCGGCGGCCTCCTCGGCGCGGCGATCGTCGGGGCGGGGCGCGCGCGATTCGGCCACCTCGCGCAGCTCGACTCGGGTGATGCCGAGGCTGCGCCCCTGTTTTGCGGCGCGATCGACGTAGCGGTCGAGCAGCTCACGCTCGGGACCGGTCTTCATCCGCCCGACCGCGGCGATCGTCACGCGCATGGATCCGGCTCAGGCCTCGGACGGTCGCGGGCTGCGCGGCGCCATCGGTTCGGCGGCCCACATCTTCTCGAGATTGTAGAAGCCGCGCACCTCGGGCCGGAAGACGTGGACGAGCACGTCGCCGAGATCGACCAACACCCAGTCGCAGTGGGCGAGGCCCTCGACACGGATGTCGTCGACGCCCCTGGCCTTCAGGTCCTCGATCAACCGGTCGGCGATGGCGCCGACATGGCGATGCGACCGCCCCGACGCGACGATCATCGTGTCGGCGAGGGAGGACTTGGCGCGGATGTCGATGGAGACGATGTCTTCGGCCTTCGAATCGTCCAGGCTCGCGAAGACCAGTTTCGCCAGCGTTTCGGCGTCGGCGATCCCCTGGGGGGCGACGGGTGCGGCGGGAGTGGTGAGACCCACGTCCTCACGGGTGAGTGCGATGGTCAGATGAGTGACCTCCTCTCGAGTACGGCGCCACTGACGCTGGGGAACTCGATACTCGCTCCGGGATCCCGCACCCTCCATGCCGCCGACCGGGTCGATGGACCCGACGAGACGAACATAAGGTGTATCCACCATTCTGTTCAAGCCGGACGGGGCGGGAGGCGACCGATCGGTCGTCGCCCGTGGCCGAAACACCGCACCGCGATGCCCGGCGAGCCTCGCGGAGACATCCCATCGCCGTCGAAATGGTCTATGACGGACGTTCGTCCCCAACTCGTTCACCCGATCCAGAAGGTCGCCCGATGACGCCCGCCGAATTCGAGAGCCTGCCCTATCGCCCCTGCGTCGGCATCCTCCTCCTCAATCCCGCCGGTCTCGTGTGGATCGGACGACGGGCGAACGAGGGCCTGGTCGAACACGTCGCGCCGGGCCACGAGTGGCAGATGCCGCAGGGCGGCATCGATCCCGGCGAGGATCCGCTCGTCGCGGCGAAACGGGAACTGTGGGAGGAGACCAACGTGCGCACCGCTTCGCTCGTCGCCGAGGCGCCGGAGTGGTACGCCTACGACATCCCGCGCGACGTGGTCGGCGAGCGGTGGCGCCACAAGTGGCGCGGCCAGATCCAGAAGTGGTTCGCCTTTCGCTTCGACGGCGAGGAGAGCGAGATCGACATAGCCGAACCGCCGGCGGGCGAGCGCGAATTCGCCGAATGGCGCTGGGAGCCGATGGCCAACCTCCCGGAACTGATCATTCCGTTCAAGCGGCCGGTCTACGAGAAGGTGGTCGAGGCGTTCCGCCATCTCGGGGCGTGAGAGAGACGATCGTCGGCACCGGCGATCGCTTCGAGATCGGTGTTCGGTGCCGCCGCAGCTCGGCGATCTGCACAATTTCGCGCCACGCGGTAATCGATCTTTCAACAACTCGTCCCACCATGAGTCGCGACCGGGAGTGGTCGACGGGTTCGCGGAGGCGACGATGGCACGCGGCGAGGTGGTTCTGTCGGAAGGACAGGGTCGGGTCGACATCGCCCGACCGGTGGAGGAGCGTCTGCGCGGCCTCGCTGCGGCGATCGGTGGCGTGGCGGTCTTCGCCGGCATCGTCGGCCTGATGATCTGGCGGCCGTCGGTGGTCGGATTTCCCGATGCGGCGATGTTCTTCGTCTTCGCGCTCGCGCTGACCGTCGGCGTGGTCTGCCTGTCCTTCGCTCTCTACGGCGGCGAATGGGTGGTCTCCTTCGAGGCGGCGAGCGGAACGGTGCGCCAGGAGCTCAGGACCTTCGGCAATCTGGCGGTGGTCGACGGGTTCGTCTTCGAGGAACTCGGCGGTCTGTGCGCGGTGCGGGACGGTGAGGACGGCGGCGACGGGTCCTATCGGCTGTTCATGGTGGAAGCCGAGAACGGCCGGCCCTTGCAACTCGGCGATTTCCCCGACGAAGCGGCGATGCGACGGGCCGCCAAGGCGATCAACACGGTGCATCCGGGGCTGAGAGTCGGCTGAGGAGCCCCTTCGGGACCCTCCGAAAAGCGAAAACCCCGGTCTCGCGACCGGGGTTTCATGTTTCGGAGGGTCCGTGAGGTCGGCTCAGTGAGCGGTCGACTGAGCGGCGCCGAGGACGGCGCGGAGCTGGTCGAGCTTCTCCTGGGCGACGCGCTTGGCCTCGTCGGTCTTGGCGTCG
>ERZ1645187.585-NODE-585-length-35797-cov-168.587068_pt1 | contig 35797 bp, 33 predicted proteins | sample MGYA00575352_ERZ1645187 | MGnify/ENA primary metagenome ERZ1645187 (study PRJEB40837, sample SAMN11349314) | freshwater sediment metagenome | isolation source: river sediment | host: Sediment | place: India: Wazaribad , New Delhi | collected 2017-02-21 ... | reverse complement strand
TCGCTTCCGTTTCGCAGAAAGTCACCGCCCCCGAATGCGACTTCAGGGGCGGCATCTCTCCTCCAGATATCAAACCGCAGCGCGCCTCCGCTTGGCGGGCGATTTCGTCGACTTGGCTTCCGACGGCTCGTCATCGCGTGCGATGATTTCGATATCCTCTTCGGTGAGAACCCTCTTCTGCAGCAACGCGCCGACGAACGCCTCATGCAGATTCCGATGGGAGAGAAGGATCTTGCGTGCGCGTGCCTTTGCGCGAACAAGATCGGATTCGACCGCGTCCGCAAACGTGCGGTCGCTCGCCAAGCGCATTGCCAAGGCATCGGGATCGTTATGAACGAGCGTGTCGACCAACCCCGCAGTCCCACGCATGATGGCTGCGAGACGCGTCGCCATCGCCAGATCTGCTTCGGCACCGGCGTCCGCACCCTCACCGAACTCCTCGTCTCCCACCCGCCCGGCGAGCGCGATGACGAGGTGCTCCTCGAACTCGGTGCGCCTCGCGAGTGCCCCGGAGAGGACAGACGTGACCCCACCGATACGCCCACTTCCGAGGATCGAGATCCGATCGACCTTGACGCCGAGAGCCAATGCCACCACCGCATGTGCCGCTTCGTGCACCGCGACGGAGCGCAGCAATTCGGGAGGCCGCGGATCGGACGGGATCATGGCGCCGAGCAGATGCCGCAGTTCGAAATCCGCCGCGCCGTCATCTTCGGCTCGTCGGCGTGCTTCTTCGACCCAGGCAACGACTTGGGCGCCCGTCGCCGAACCGACGATGTCGACGGCAGATCGAATCTCGGGATCCGTCAGCGCTGACCCGCAATACTGCCGGAAGACTCCGACCAGGTCCTCCCCCTCGGGTACGGTCATTACGACCGTTTTGTCGATTCTGCCGGGTCTGATCATGGCAGAATCGATTCGGTCCGCATGATTGGTCGCAGCAACCAGCAGAACAGGGCGTCCAGACGCCTTGAGTCGGTCGATTTCCAGCAGAAACCCTGTAATGACGGGCGTCCACCAGTCACTACCTCTCCCACTCAACGTAGCACGCGAAGGAATTGCGTCCAGCTCATCCAAGAACAGCAAGCTGGGACTGACCTCCAATGCACGGTCAACAACTTCCACAAGAGATTTTACGACCCCATCGAGATCTCCGGTGGAGCGAGAGAACCAAGAAGCCACCGAAGTTTCAACCAAAGTCAATCCGGCTGTCTTCGCGATGCTTTGGACCAACCGAGTCTTGCCCGTGCCGGGCGCCCCCGCCAGAAGGCAAGCGACGAGTTTGGCATTTTCTCCAGCACGGAGCCGAGCGAAATCTCCGACTGCGCGCTGAGCCCAGATCTTCGCCTCGCCGTATCCCACGAGGTCGTCGACGAGCGGTGCATCGGTCCAACTGATCGTCGCATTCGATCTCGCCACAGCTGCCGCCCGGAGCCGGTCGATCGACGCGCGAGCCGTCCCGGGGCGGATCGAGTAGACGATGTGGTAGAGGGAGAGACCGACGAGATCACTCTTTCGAAGCGATCTCGCGGACCCGACGCAGGTCTCCTCGATCACCTTCTGAACGGAGCGAAGGTCCGGGATGGCGAGGCGGGCGGTCAGGTCGGCAGCCGCCATGAACGAGTTTGGCAGCAGGTTGGCGCGATCGGTCGTGATCGCAATCACCGACTTGGCATTGCCGAACGCTTTGGCAGCCTTGGCTTCACTGAATGGGGTCGGATCGCCGCGTTTGCGAGGCGGCATGACGCTCACCACTTCCGCCTCGCGACAGATGCGCCCGATGACCTGAACCAGAGGAGTGACCCAGGAGGCAGAGGGCACCTCCAGTGTCACGGCGAGGCAGGTTTCACTGCACAGCTTCTGAAAGTCTTTTCGCCCCAGCCCGGCACGCAGGCTGGCTTCAAGCAGCCGATCGATCACGGCATCCGGCTCTTGGACCGAAATGTCGACCGTCTCGTCGTCCAGACGGCGGAGATAGGCGTTGCGTCTGTCAGGCATGGGGCGTCTCCCCACCGCTCGAACCGGCCTCTTCGAAAGAGCTGCACGCGGTCGTCAAATCGGGCGTCTCGTTATCGATTGCCGCCCGTCCGGCGACCGCGGCACGCGTCGGCGTCGCAGGACCACCCGGGGAGATGCCCCGCCACTGGTTGGGCGAGCCAGCCACCGACCCAGTAACGAATCTGGCGGCGGCCGAGGCACTGGAGAGGCGGATCGGCTGCGTGAGATTGAACCAGTTGTCATCATCCGTGGGCGCCACGACACCACCGTGTACCAATTCCTGTTGAAGCACTCCGATGGCTTTCAGAGACGGCGACCATGTGCACCGTGCCGGCGAGCCGGGCACGATCACATACGACGGGCCGCGTTGGACCATTTCTGCCGGTCCCCGGGGCGTTTCGAGGCGGAACCGATCACCGATCGGCACATCGCTGCGAAGGACGCCTCTTTCGGTGAGCGGGCCGCCGAGGAGAACACCGTCCGGCACACTGCAGAACAGAAGCCCTGCCACCTTCAGAGAGATACAAACTTCTCCGAACAGCCGTCTCAGGAGGGTGTAGCGCTCCCGCGGCACGACTGCACCGGGTGGCACCGAACCGAAAGCGGCGTAACGGGCCTCGATGATCTGGAGAAACATCAGCCGCTCGAGGACCCGCACATCCGCACCGGAGAGCCGATCTGCGGAATCGGTGACCCCGATCAGAAGATCCGCCGCGGACGGACAACGGAATTTCGCGTCACCGATACGCTTCGCGGTGCACCAACTCGATTGTCCGCTGTAGGCGACCGGCGCTGCGTGCCCGTACCAGACCCCGACATAGATCCCGGCGCGGTCGAGCGCCGGCGCCTTGACGATGTCGTCGATGGCAGAGCCGGGCGCCGCGATGATCGTCGGCTCCAACCGCGGCGTCACGACGCGGACGGGCGACTGCGGGATGGTGCCGAAGAGATCGGGCGCCATCCCGCATCCCGTATTCGAATGAGTATTCGTGAGGAACATGAGTCCACTCCCGCCGAACCGCCATCAGACGATCCGGTCGATTCAAATTCGACGATGGGCGAGATCAGCCGCGGAAGCGGGCGGAGCGACAGGTCGCGTCGGCGTGCAGCCGGCGACGGTCGCCCTGACGGATCGGCGTTGCGGTCACTTCGACCGGCGCCGCCCCCATATCGAGCTGGCGAGAGTGGGAATTGCGGATGCGCCCGGCGGCGCCGATAATGAGAGCAGTCATGGATCACCTGTCTGTCCAGGAGGTTCGTGATCAGGCCGCCGCCGAGTTGGCGCTCGGCGGCGGTCGCCCTTTGGCGCCCTGTTGCCCGATCAGTCGGAAACCCATCCGACGGAGTTACAGATAGCAGCTCCCAGATCAAGAATCCGGTCGTCTTTTGGTTATTGGTTAATTTTCCATTAATCTATGGTTGTTCCCATTGCACAGCTCCAATCTAAGCATCGAGATTAGGTCGCTTCGTGCTTTCGAATATTTTTACCCCCTCAAGCCTATTGCTGGGCCTCTCAAGACCGATCCGGCAGGATCCTGCGCATATTTGGACCTCCACTTCAAATTCCCAGGTGCCACCAAACCTACATTGGGGAAACAGCGAAATCCAGCTGGAGGTGAATAGCAACCAATTGTATTTGTTCACGTTTTCAGAATTTCGAGTTTTTTTGACGTCATTTCAAATCACGCATCTGGGAATACACAGCCCTGCGCGCCCATTAGGGACGAATTCTCATGATTTTGGCGCAATGGCACAGTCGAGATGAGGGAATACGCGCCCATTCACGATCTCATGAAGAAGAGTATTGCCCACCAGAAGCATGCCTTGGATCGTATCGACAGACTGAACGAAAGCTGCCGACTCTCCTTTCCAGCTTGTTGCAGTCTGTCCTGATCGAACGATCGAAATGGCTTGTGATCGAGTACCCGACCTTCTTGACGTGGCACTCCGCATTGGGCACAAATCGGGGGTCAGAGGTAGGGGCAAAACGCCAGCGATCCTCGGACTTGGAACCGAATTCATTGAAGAATTCGGCTCGAGTGGGGGTCCAGGTCCCCCAGCCAATTCCTCGCAAGCCCTTGAAACGACACGATTTCTGAGAAGCGATTCTCGGGCTTTCGGCGTTTCATGCCCGGTCCACCGGTTGGTCCACAATCGGGTCCGGACGACCCCGGACCGATCCGACGAACCCGGCGTGAACCACTCCGGGGCCGCTCGCGCGATCGGTCGGGGCGTCGACGGATGCTCCGTGCATTCACCCGCCCTGTGCACGGGCACGACAGGCAGTGACACCGGGCCTTCGGGCGTCACCTCGAGACGCGGTCGTCGAAGCTCGCACCGCAGGGCCTGCTCTGTGCCGGCGCCGGCGCGCGCGGCTGCACTCACGAGCCGAAGCGCTTTCGCGCGCATCGGTTCGTCGCCGCCTCGTCGCCCGACACCTAGGCCGACGTCGGCATCGGTCGGGCTCGGCGTGCCCCTCGTCGCGCGCCGACCGGCGATTCGCCGTCGCATCACCGATCGTCGGCGAGACGGCCGCCACGACGGCACCGGTCCATGACCGTGATCGGTCCGTGGTGTGGGGCGGCCGATCTCGGGCCGCCCCGTGTGTCACGTCAGAGTACGTGCTTCTGCACGCAATCCATCACCACGTCGAAGGGGCCGACCGTATCGCCGAGCGGATAGCGCCAGGTCTTGGTCTGGGAGCGGATGGTCAGGGTGTCGGCATCCGCCATCGCTTCGGCATGGCCGATGAGCTGTCCCTTCTCCGAAATGCCGAGCCAGTCGACACCTTCCAGATCGCGCGTCACCGCGGCGGTCGCCTTGGCGGGGACACCCTTGCCGGACTCGGACGAGTAGACGTAGGTGACCGGTACCCCGGGGGCCGAGCGCCCCGGTGGAATCGCCCATGATGTCGATGTCCAGGCTCTTGCCGTCCAGACGGAAGCGGACGGCGGTCTCGCTGGCTACGATCCGCGTCATGGAGCAGAACCGCGCCTTCGGGCTCTCGGCGTTGCGCTTGGAGTACTCGATGGTCCAGGGACCGGCGGAATGAAGGACCTCCGGCCGGCGTTCACGAACGCCGCCGTTCGGATCCGCCGGTGAGGTCCTCGTCACAGGGCGATGCTCTCCCGCCACCCGGCGACCGCGACCGATCGTCGAACGGCCGTACCGTGACATCCGCGAGATACGGGAGAAACCGACATCCAGGGCGCATCCGAACCGCTCGGCCCTCGTTCGGAGCCGACGGCTCGATCATGACGTCCTCCGCTTTCCACCCGGACGGATCGGATCAGATCGGATCCGCACGGACGCCGCCGCAACCTCGTCGCCCGGGGGAACCGGCGGCCGATCCCGGGTCACCGGCGCGGTGGCGGCGGCGAGGGCGTGTTGCGCCCGCACGGCAACCTCACGCAGGTGCGGAAATGGTGCCTGTGGGCGGAAAGTGGACCGGTTTTGACGCACCCGATGTGGCACCCATGAACGGTGACGATGTCGGATCGTGCTTCGATGCGGTTCGGAACGGGAAACGCCGCGGTGGCCCCGGCGGTGAACGCCAACACCACGGCTGCTGCCAACGCCGCGAACCCGATGTGCCCGACGGTGTTCATGATGACCTCTCCCTTTGCCACTCCGTCTTCTCGGGCGCGGCCCGGCCATGGAGACGCGCCCCGCGAGGAGAGGACCCGGATCGCTCGATCTCACCGCGGGCCGCCCCCTCGCGCCCGCGCTCGGTTCGATCGCCGGTCGTCCCTCGCGCTCGATGTCCAGATGAACAGATCCGGAATGTTGACCTCCTCATCCGACATCGACGAGATTATGAACCGAAAAAGCATTCGAAATGCGGCATCGTCGTCAAAATGACGTCGGCCCTGCTCGATTCGACTACTTCGGGTCGACCGAACACGACTATAATCTCAGCTGCCCTGGCGCCTTTCGATACGAACCGCGGCACCGCCCGAACCATCGCAGATCTCTGCATGGCGGCGGATCCGGTCGGTCGATCCGTGATGAGCGGGAGGGTCGGAGAGGTCCGAGGCTCGTGAGCCGAGCCGTGTCGTCGTCGGTGGAGCCGGGCGACGGATCGGCGGCGCGGTGTCGCAGGGCGGGGCGAAGCGATGCGCCACGGACGGATTGAACCGGAGAGCGCGAGGCACTAGACCATCGCTTTCCCGTTCCACCGAGGTTCTCACCCATGCCCCCTCGCCTCTCGCTGCCGCGCGACCGCATCTCCGTCCTGCTCCTCGAGGGCATCTCGAAGACCGCCGTCGATCTGATGAAGGCGGCCGGCTACACCAACCTCGTCCATCTGCCCAAGGCGTTGGAGGGCGAGGCGCTGAAGGAGGCGATCCGCGGCGCCCACATGATCGGCATCCGCTCGCGCACCCAACTCACCGAAGAGGTGTTCGCGGCGGCCGAGCGGCTGATGGCGGTCGGCTGCTTCTCGGTCGGCACCAATCAGGTCGACCTCGGCGCGGCGCGGCGGCGCGGCGTGCCGGTGTTCAACGCGCCGTTCTCCAACACCCGGTCGGTGGCCGAACTGGTGATCGGCGAGATCGTCATGCTGATGCGCCGCATCTTCGATCGCTCGGTGTCGGCGCATCAGGGCGGCTGGGACAAGTCGGCCGACCGCTCCTTCGAGGTGCGCGGCAAGACGCTCGGCATCGTCGGCTACGGCAACATCGGCTCGCAGCTCTCCAACCTCGCCGAGAGCATGGGCCTGCGGGTGATCTTCCACGACCTCACCGACAAGCTGCGCCACGGCAACACCGAGCCGACCGACTCGCTCGACGAATTGCTCGCCGTCTCCGACATCGTCTCGATGCACGTGCCGGAGACGCCGCAGACCCAGAACATGATGGGGGCGACCGAGTTCGCCAAGATGAAGAAGGGCGCCTACTTCATCAACAACGCCCGCGGCACCGTCGCCGATCTCGACGCGCTGGCCGAGGCGCTGAAGAGCGGCCATCTCGCCGGCGCGGCGATCGACGTCTTCCCCAAGGAGCCGAAGTCGAACGCCGAGAAGTTCGTCTCGCCGCTGCAGGGGCTGGCGAACGTCATCCTGACGCCGCACATCGGCGGCTCGACCGAAGAGGCGCAGGAGCGCATCGGCGCCGAGGTGGCGCGCAAGCTCGTCGACTATTCCGACATCGGCTCGACGGTCGGCGCGGTCAACTTCCCGCAGGTGCAGCTGCCGCCGCGCCCCAACGGCACGCGCTTCATCCACGTCCACGAGAACCGGCCGGGCATGCTCAACAAGCTCAACAACCTGATCTCGGATCGCGGCCTCAACATCGGCTCGGAGTTCCTGCAGACCGAGGGCGAGGTCGGCTACGTGGTGATCGAGGCCGACGGCGCCGGCGACTTCGCCGACGAGATCCTCGAGGCGATGCGGGCGATCCCCGGCACGATCCGGGCGCGGTTGTTGTACTGAGGGGGGGGGATAAGCGCATCGCGGTAATTTCGCGGATTGCATTATTCACATTTTCGCATTCTGATTGCATTCGACCGATGCCGCACGCCATTCGGGCCTGTGGTGTTCGCAATCGGGGGAGCGGGAATGGCGAAGTCGCGAAAGACCGCACGCGCTGGTGGGCCGCGCGGATCAGAAGGCACGGAAGATCTCCGTGCCACCCATATCGTCCTGTTCCGGGAGCGGATCGACGAGAACGCCGAGATGATGGCGAAGGTCATGTCGCTGGTTCCGCGAAATGGCGGGAACGGCGGCATGGGGCCCCTGGCGATGGGTCTGGGAGGGGCCGACATCGCGAATGCCCACATCCATGCCGAACTCGGATGCGCGAGTGTCATCGCGAGTGAGGCGGACGTCGAACGCCTGCGCAACGCGGCAGAGGTGGAGGGCGTTTTCCCCAACGAGGTCAGGACGTTGCCCTCCCCGGTCACGGAGACCACGGCCCAGCCGGCGCCGCCGCTCATCGGCCTGGACTATCTGCGTGGCCTGCGGGACGGGATCGATCAGGCACTGGCCGTCCTCGCTGCGGGCACCCGGCCAGAATTCAGACCGCCCGCGTCGCTGTTTCGGAGTGCCAGCGCTCATGTCGACACACCGACCCACACTTGGGGACTCGCGGCGATCGGCCTCACCAAGGCCGAACGACCGACCGGGCGCGGCGTCAAGGTCGCAGTACTGGATACCGGGATCGACGAGGCGCATCCCGATTTCCGCGACCGGCTGATTACGGACAATCTGCGGAGCTTCGTGCGCGGAGAGCCCGTCACCGACGGCCACGGACACGGCACCCATTGCTGTGGCACCGTAAACGGCCCCCAACGTCCCAACGGGTCCGGGCGGGCCTACGGCGTCGCGCCCGACGCGACTCTGCTCGTCGGCAAGGTCCTTTCCAACGCCGGCCGCGGAGAGGACAGCACGATCATCGAAGGTATCCAGTGGGCGGTCGAGGCGGGCGCGAGGGTCATCTCCATGAGTCTCGGTTCACCCCGCAGACCGGGAGACCCGTATTCCCAGCTCTATGAACGCATCGCCGAGCGTCTCCTCAGGCCACGGAAGGGCAACGGCACCCTGATCGTCGCCGCCGCCGGTAACGAAAGCCGCCGTCCGAACTCACTCGGAGCCGTCGGCAACCCCGCCGCATGCCCATCCATCCTATCGGTCGCTGCGGTGGGATCGGACCTCGGGGTCGCTCCGTTCAGTTCGCGTCAGTTGGACGGAATAGGGGCCGTCGATGTTGCCGCGCCCGGCGTCGGCGTCTATTCCTCGTGGCCCGGGGGCGCTTACAACTTCCTCTCGGGCACATCGATGGCGACGCCGCACGTCGCAGCGCTCGCCGCCCTGATGTTCGAGTTCGAACCAGACATGTCCGCGCTGGAGGCGTGGGACCGGCTCAAGCTGCGTGCGAGACCGCTCGGCGACCCCCTGGACCTGGGCGCGGGACTGATCCAGTTGACCGTGTGACGGCGGCGACACGCCACGGAGACGATGAGGTTCCGGCGGCCGGCGCCGCCGGAGCCGAAGCGTCCCCCCACTGGTCGAGGAGGCAACCAACAGCCATATCTTATGGCCAGGGTGGAAAACCACGCTCCAAAGTCCTTTTTCGGAACCCGAACGGTGGCGGCGAGTTTGTTAACGGACAGACGAGTATGCTAAGCTTGCCGCGACTTGGAGGCCCACGATGGCAGACACAATTCATGTCCACGTCGGCTTGACGCCAGATGCCCAGAGGCGCCTGGAAGACGCTCGTTCGCCGGCGCGCGTCAGTTTCGCCCGATCCCTGGGGCTTCGGCGACCGGATTTCGACAAGCTCGGTATGTTCGGCATCGTCTCCGGCGAGACCGAACGGGATGCCCTACAGAAGCTCAGGTCAGATCCGGCCGTCGACTTCGTCGAGGCCGACCAGGAGCGCTACGCGATCGGCGGGGGGAGACCCTGACCGCTCCCGCGTGATCGGCCTTCATAGCGGCCCTCTGGCGCGCGGTTGGCCTGCGTCGCCCCGAATCCATTCTTTCGGCGTCCCCGGCGCAGCCGCTACGTAACGTCAAACCCGGGGTCCGTCACCCCCGATAGGTCGCCCGTTCCCGCGCGTTCAGCGCTCGGACACGGCCTTCGGGCACCGCGTCGGCCGAGGCTTCGGGCCGGCGTACCAGGCGCAGGCGGCTCTCGCCGGGGGCCAGGTGGAAGCCGTCGGCGCAGGTGAAGGCCTCGTCGGAAACGACGACCGAGGTCACCGCCTCCTCGCAGGACACGATCAGATCCCAGTCGTCGCCGGTGCGCTCGATCCGCGCCGCGAGGCCGGCGCGCTTTTTCGCCACCGAGCGGCCGAGCGGCCAGTGGAAGGCTTCGGCGAGCGCTTCGCCGTCGGTGCCGATCAACCGGGCATGGGTGAGATCGTGGGCGGCAGGGCCGAAGCGATAGGCGCGGGTCGTGTCGAAGAAGGCGCCGAAGAGATCGCAGGCGGCGAGAGAGAGGCTGCCGCGCGCCGCCACCTCGACCTCGCGGGCGCCCGAGACCGCCGGGCGGTGGCCGTCGGCGAGGGCGACGAGTTCGAGCCGGCCGACGACCGGTTCCGGCGTCTCATTGACGACGTGGACGTCGAGGCCGTTGACGCCCTCGTCGGAGAGGATCAGCAGGAGCGGCGCCGAGGCGCGCGCCAGCGCATGGAAGGCCGATTTCGGCCGGCCGAGAGCATCGACCAGGCCCCAGCCGGCGCCGATCTTCGGATCGCGGTGGGTGAAGACCAAGGCGCCACGACAGGTCGAGCCGGGGCGGCGCCACTCGCGGATCGTCTCCTCGACGACATGAGCGACGGTGGCGCGGGCGATGTCGAGGTATCGCTCGGGATCGTCATGGCGCAGGGCCGCAGGAGCGACGCCGAACACCATCCGCTCGTAGGTCTCGCGCACGTCCTCGAAATCCCAGCCGGCGCCGAGATCGCGCGGCACCCCGGCCTTCCAGGCGGGAGAATGGACCGGGGGCACCGCGAGGCGTTCGGCGACGGTCTTGTCCTCGGGTACGCAGGCGAAGGCGAGGCATTCGGCGGCGAAGCGGACGTTCGCCCGGCGGGCGTCGTCGAGCGGCCGGCCATAGGCGCCGACGCCGTAATAATGGGTGACGCCGGTATCGGCGACGAAGGGCATGGCGCCGCCGTCGGGAGTGGAGCGAACCCAGGGGAGATCCGGCACCTCGGCCGCGACGACGGCGGGCAGGATCGTGTCTAAGAGGGCATTGCCCCACATCGCCGGCGGCAGGCCCATCATCGCCGCCTGCTGGGTGATCTCGGAGCCGCCGCACACCACGGCGCTCGACGGGTGACGCGCGAGCCGCGCGGCGACCTCTCCGGCTTCGGCGCGGGCTTCGGCGACGAAGTCGGCGTCGCCGGCGGGGTAATCGAAATTGGCGAACATCAGATCCTGCCAGACGAGGATGCCGAGTTCGTCGCAGAGGTCGTGGAAGGCGCCCGTCTCGTAGACGGCGATGCCGGGTACGCGGACCATGTTGAGACCGGCGTCGCGGATACGGGTCAATTCGACCTCGTAGCTCGAGCGATCACCTGAGAGCCCGACCATGTCGCTCGGGACCCACACCGAGCCACGGGCGAAGACCGACACACCGTTGACGACGAGGCCGAAGCCGTTGCCATCCGGCCCACGATCGACCGCGACGGAGCGGAAGCCGACGCGGCCGAGCCGCAAGCGGACGCCGTCGATCTCGGCCTCGACATCGTGGAGGACGGGGTCGCCGTGGGTCGCCGGCCACCAGGGTTCGATGCCGGCGAGCGGCAGTTCGCCGACGAGGGCACCGTCCGGATCGAGGGTCAGCGGGGTTTCGCAGCCGGCGCAGAGAAGTCGGGCGGAGGCCGGCAGCGTCGGTTCCTCGAAGACGAGGCGGGCCTTCAAGTGGCCGTCGAGGCCATCGTAACCGGCGTCGAGACGGGCGGTGCGGATCGGATCGGTGGCCGGGTCGGCGAGGGTGATCGGGCGGAAGGGCCCGACCGCGTCGATCGGCGGGCACCAGCCGGGCATGTGGCCGAGGAGGGTGGTGCGGACGGCGCGCAGCCGTTGCTCGGGGATCAGGCGCGGGCGCCAGCGGGCGCGCTTCGGCTTCACCGCGTCGAGGGCGCGGGCGAGCGAGCGGAAGACGATGACGAGGTCCGAACCGGGGTGGAGATCGACGTCGACCTCGTGGGCGAGAAACATCGACGACGAGCGCAGGATCTCGACGCCGTCGAGGAAGACCTCGGCGAAGGTGGCGAGCCCGTCGAAGCGCAGACGGCGGCGGCCGGTGACGTCGAGGGTGGTGCGGTACCAGTGGTCGCGATCATGGAGTGGCGTCGGGGCGTCTTCCGACCAGCGGCCGTGGGCGCGGAGCGTCGCGGCGACGGTGCCCGGGACGATCGCGTCGAGCCATTCGGCGGCGGGGTCGACGTCGGCGGGGGTGGCCCAGGCGCCGGGGGCGGTCGAGGCCATGCGCCATCCGGCGTCGAGAGCGCGGCGAGAGGCATCGATCGGCAGGGCGTGGGTCACGAGGTCGCTCCGGGGAATCGGGGTATGCGATCATCGCATGGCTATCGAGATCGCACCCGGCGTGGTTCACGCCGCGGCGCGCGCATCTCCTGCCAGGTACCCCGCCACCAGTGCCCCCATGCAGCGCTCCCAGGCGGTCGCGCAGCCGTCGATCATCTCGGACAACCCGTCGAAGCGCTTCTTCGCCATGGCGCGGGCGAGCTTGAACTGCATCACCTTCATGGTCTCGGCGATCTCTTCCGCCGCGAGACGCGGGGCCTCGAGGCCGCTCTCCCCCTGCCCTTCCAGCCAGGCGAGATGGCTCGCCAGCAGTTCGAAATTGGCGCCGTACTGACGCATCAGGTTGAAGGCGTAGATGTGGAACCACTCCGGCGGCCGGGTCGCCAGATCCGCCGTGTGGCGGGCGAAGTCGGCGCTCCAGGCGGCAAACGGGTTCTCGGCCGGGCGGCGGGCGAGATGGCGCTTCAGGAGGTCGACGGCCTCGCGGCGGAGATCGACGATCGGCGCCCGCTCGGGGATCTTGAGGAACTCGACATAGGGAAAGAGGATCGCCGGATCGCGCGGCTGCCCGGATGCGCCGAAGATGCCGTCGTAGTCCTCGCCCGTCAGCCGGAAGTAGCCGGCATTGTGGAAATAGTCGAGGCGGCGGGCCGCGGCGTCGATGGCGGTGATGCCGATCGTCGTCTTGGAATGGCCGGTGCGATAGGTCACCCCGAGCGTATCGGGCAGGAAATGGGCGTCGGCCTCGACCAGGACGATGCGGCCGCGCGCCACCTGCTCGGCGACGTGGGCCTCCAGCCGGTCGAAGATGGAGAGCTCCAGCAGTTCGAGGCCGAAGAGGCGCTCGAGATCGGCGGTCGGCACCTTGAAGAAGGTCGCCTGATCGCCCTCGTAGCTCTGCGTCACGGTGAAGCCGAGCATCGCCGCCGGCTCGTGGCCGAGGGCGGCGACGATCTCGATCCACAGGTCGGTCCAGCAGTTGGTCTCCGGCCAACGCCGATCGGCCGCATGGAGTGCATGGGGGCGATGGGAGGAGGGATCGGGGAGGCGCATGCGGGGGTCTCCGAGGATCGAGGCTGCTCTCCGGGTGCCCCCTTCCTCCCTCGCGGGGGAAGGTGCCCCGAAGGGGCGGATGAGGCGCGCGCCTCGGCGCGCAACCGGGCGCCCCTTCGAGCGCCGTACCGGAGGAGAGGCCCGGACCCCTCATCCGGCCTTCGGCCACCTTCTCCCGCAAGGGGAGAAGGAAGACCGCGCCCGGAGGCGCGGGGAATGCGGTGCGGACCGCGTCGGGTGCAAAGCGCGCGAGCGAATTGCACCGGCTGCGGTCGGGGTGGGCTTCGGGGCAGACGGCGGGGGCGGACGGTGCAATTCGCCTGCGGCTCTCCGCACCCTACGACCCGACCCCTCCCCTCACCCGAACAGCACGTCCCGGACCTCGTCCGGCCACTTCGCCACGTCGTTGCCGTGGTGGCGGAACAACGCCAGCGCGATGCGCTCGAGGCCGAAGCCGACGCAAGCCGAGTGCGCCTCCTCGCCGTCCTCGCGCTTCATCCCCCACAGCGTGCCGAAGTGGTTCTGGTGGTAGTTGAAGGACAGGCAGGCGGTCGGATCGGCGCCGTCGTTGACCGGGATCAGCAGTTCGAACTTGAGCTGCTGGTCACGCTGGTTGCGCGCCATCAGCTTGCCGCCGCGGCCGAAGAACGGGTCGTTGGCGACGTCGAGTTCGCAGGGAAGGCCGAGCGAGGCGATCATCTTCGGGCCACGTTCCAGCCAGCGCTCGCGGAACTCGGTCACCTGCTCCGGCGTGCCGATGCAGACGTTCTCGCGCATGCGGAAGAGCTGCATGCGGGTCGGTTCCTTGGACGGCTCGTGGCGGAAGCAGTAGCTCTTCAGGTCGAAGAGCAGCCCCGACATCGGGACCGCACCTTTCGCCGCCACCGTCGGATAGAGCGGGTAGCAGGCGGCGGGCGTCAGCACCACGTCGGTCGGCGACTGATAGTCGCTCCAGTCGCGGCCCTCGGTCAGCGCGGCGATCAGTTGGCAGTGATCGGCGTCGTTGCCCATGAAGGAATGGATCGAGCCGGCGAGCTGCGGGAAGCTCTTGAGGTATCCCGACTTCTCCATGTTCACCCGCGGCATGGCCGGGGGGAAATGGATCTTCACCGCACCGTCCTCACGGGAGAAGCGTTCGACCAGACGCTCGAAGCCGTCGATGACCTCCTCGAAGGCGCCGGAACGGCCGTAGAGGCCGTCGACGCCGGTCGGCATCAACACCCCGTCCGCGAACAGGCGATCGAGGAAGGGCTTGGCCGGGGCGTCCGGGGTGACGACCGGTGCGGCCGCGCGGATCTCGGGGGGAATGGCGTTCATTCTCACCTCACGCGACCGAGACGTCGATCTTGCTGATGAGCAAGAGGTTCGACGTGTTGCCGAGGATGCGATCGTTGTTGATCATGATCGCGGCGGAGAGCAGATCGCGGTAGTTGCGGGCGATGGTCCACGGGCCGGCGTTGCGATAGCCGGCGAGGCCGAGGATCATCAGCGACTGTTGCGCGATGGCGATGCCCAACTGCGACGCCGACACCTTGATGGTGTTGAGCTCGGCGATGAACGACAGGGTGTTCATCAGGCTCTCGTCGGCGAGCGCCTCCTCGTAGCGGGCGATGCCGGCGACGAGCAGCGACTTCATCTGCTGCAGCGAGGCGGAGACCTCGGCGAGGCGCAGCGCGCCCGGCGGCACGGTGCCCGGCTTCTTCTTGGCCTCGGCCTTCACGAAGGCCTGGGCCTTGACCACGGTGTCGGCGGCGATGCCGTACCAGGTGGCGGTCCAGATGATGTGCGCCATGGCGAGCATCGACTGGGCGGCGATCTCGGAGAAGGGCTGGACGAAGACCTGACGGGCGTCCCCTTCCGACACCAACTCGAAGCCCTCCGAGCGGGTGCCGCGCATTCCCATGGTGTCCCAATCGACGGTCTCGCGCAGGGTGTAGTCACCCTTCCTGCAGACGACCATGACCTGATCCGACGAGGCGGCGTCGGGGTTGCGGCGGCAGGTGGCGAGGATCGCATCCGCAGCGCGGCCGTAGGAGATGCAGGTCGCCTGCTTGGTCAGACGATAGCGGTCGCCGACCACTTCGACGGCGCAGATCGAGTTGCGCAGGTCGCCGCCGATGCCGCCCTCGGTCGTCGCCGAGCCGAGCAGGAGCTGATCGCGTGCCGCTTCACGCATGTAGTCGAGGTGCCAGGGCGAGCCGACCGAATGTTGGATCAGACTCGACATCTTGATCTGGTGCATGCCGTAGATCATCGCCGAGGAACCGCAGGCCTGGCCGAGGCGGGCGACGAGGCCGCAGATCTCGGTGAGGGACAGGCCCTCGCCGCCGTATTCCTTCGGGATCCAGCAGCCGAGCAGGCGTTCGCGCTTCAGCGCGGCGAAAGTCTCTTCCGGAAAGCGGCCGGTCGCGTCGACATCGGCAGCGTATCTGGCGGCCACCTCGTCGGCGACACGGGCCATGCGCTCGAGCGCCGGCGTGGTGAGAGCGGCGGGGTTCACGGCGACGTTCATCGGATCAGGCCCTCCCGGAGACGAGTTCGGAAACCGAGCGGTCGATCGCCGAGATCGACGCGAAGGTCTTGCGATTGAGCATGCGCTCGGGGAACTCGATGTCGAACGCCTCCTCCAGCGCCAGCATCAGCTGAACCGAGGCGAACGACGTCATTCCCAGTTCGTAGAGATCGTCCTCATCACGCACGCGCTCCATAGAGACGGGCAAGATCTTGTGGTTACCGATGAGTTCACGGATCTGCGTAGCCATGACGCTCCCCTTCGTCTCGTAATTCAGAGGGGGGCAATATTGCAGACAAGTCGAAACATCGAGTGAAGGGAGACGGTTTACCGGAAATTACATTGATCATTACGATTCGACGGAATCGGAGGTGCGAAAACGACGAAGGGCGGGGACCGACCGGTCACCCACCCTTCGCGGACTCGGAATGTGCGTCGCGCTCGGCTCAGCGCTCGATCTGCGTCACGTCGCGCACCGCGCCCTTGGCGGCCGAGGTCGCCATGGCGGCGTAGGCGCGGAGCGCGGCGGAGACCTTGCGGGCGCGCGGCGCCGTCGGCTTCCAGGCGGCCTTGCCCTTGGCCTCCATCCGAGCCCGACGCGCCGCCATCTCCTCGTCGGAGATCAGGAGGTCGATCGTCCGGTTGGGGATGTCGATGCGGATGCGGTCGCCGGCTTCGACGAGGCCGATGTTGCCGCCCTCCGCCGCTTCCGGAGAGGCGTGGCCGATCGACAGGCCCGAGGTGCCGCCGGAGAAGCGGCCGTCGGTGAGGAGGGCGCAGGCCTTCCCCAGGCCCTTCGATTTCAGATAGCTGGTCGGATAGAGCATCTCCTGCATGCCGGGGCCACCCTTGGGGCCCTCGTATCGGATGACGACGACGTCGCCGGCCACCACCTGGCCTCCGAGGATGCCGGCGACCGCCGCGTCCTGGCTCTCGAAGATCTTCACCGGGCCCTCGAACTTCAGGATCGACTCGTCGACGCCGGCGGTCTTCACGATGCAGCCGTCGAGGGCGATGTTGCCGTAGAGGACCGCGAGGCCGCCGTCCTTGGAATAGGCGTTGTCGAGCGAGCGGATGACGCCCTTGTTCCGATCGACGTCGAGCTCGTCCCAGCGGCGATCCTGGCTGAAGGCCTCGATCGAGGGGACGCCACCCGGCGCGGCGGCATAGAAGGTGCGCACCGCGATCGAGTTGGTCTGCATGACGTCCCACTGGGCGAGCGCCTGCGCCAGCGTCGGCGTGTGGACGGTCGGAAGATCCGTCGTCAGGAGCCCGGCGCGGTCGAGTTCGCCGAGGATGGCGAAGATGCCGCCGGCGCGGTGGACGTCCTCCATGTGGATGTTCGCGACCGCCGGGGCGACCTTGGACAGGCACGGCACGCGGCGCGACAGACGGTCGATGTCGGCCATCTGGAAGTCGACGCCCGCCTCCTGCGCCGCGGCGAGGAGATGCAGCACGGTGTTGGTCGAGCCGCCCATGGCGATGTCGAGGGTCATGGCGTTCTCGAACGCCGCCTTGCCGGCGATCGAGCGCGGCAGGACGCTCTCGTCGTTGCCTTCATAGTAGCGCTTGCAGAGGTCGACGATCAGCCGGCCGGCCTCGAGGAACAGCGCCTTGCGGTCGGCGTGGGTGGCGAGCATCGAGCCGTTGCCGGGCAGCGACAGGCCGAGCGCCTCGGTCAGGCAGTTCATCGAGTTCGCCGTGAACATGCCGGAGCAGGAGCCGCAGGTCGGGCAGGCGTTGCGTTCGTAGGACTTCACGTCCTCGTCCGACACCTTGTCGTCGGCGGCGGCGATCATCGCGTCGATCAGGTCGACGGCCTTGGTGTCGCCGGTCGACAGGATGACCTTGCCGGCCTCCATCGGGCCGCCGGAAACGAAGACTGTCGGGATGTTCAGGCGCAGCGACGCCATGATCATGCCGGGGGTGATCTTGTCGCAGTTGGAGATGCAGACCATGGCGTCGGCGCAGTGGGCGTTGACCATGTACTCGACGCTGTCGGCGATGAGGTCGCGCGAGGGCAGCGAATAGAGCATGCCGTCGTGGCCCATGGCGATGCCGTCGTCGATGGCGATGGTGTTCATCTCCTTGGCGACGCCGCCGGCCTTCTCGATCTCGCGCGCCACCAACTGGCCGAGGTCCTTCAGGTGGACGTGGCCGGGGACGAACTGGGTGAAGGAGTTCACCACCGCGATGATCGGCTTGCCGAAGTCGCTCTCCTTCATGCCGGTGGCGCGCCACAGGCCACGGGCACCGGCCATGTTGCGGCCGTGGGTGGAGGTGCGGGAGCGGTAGGCGGGCATGGGAGTTCCTCGCAGGCATCGTGAACACGAAAGACGTCGGATCTCATCGATCCGGCGTCAATAGCGCGTCGGGAACGTCCTGACGAGGGGGATGTTGCGGTTCGCCCGACGGCGCCGGTTCTCGGCCCATCCCCCCGGTGTCGGTGATCGGCCGTCGATCATCTCGCCGTTTCCGGAAGCGGCTTGACCACCTTGGGTTCGGAATCGTCGGCCGGACTCTTCGCCGCTTCCTTAGCCGCTTCCTTAGCCGCTTCCTTAGCCGCTTCCTTAGCCGCATCGGGCTTCGAGGTCGATGCGACCGGAGCGTTGAGCCTCGCCGCCGGAATTTCGAGGAACGGCAGGTTGTTGGTGCACCTCATGTTGTTGAAGTCACTCATTGCCGCGTCGTCGTTCAACTCCCGGCAGCTGTCGCGCAGGAACGCCGACACCTCACGAAGATGCCACACCAGGACCGTCGGCCGCACGGGCCCGACGTCGTGGGCACGCAGGCCCCGTTCCACGATCTCGACAGGATCGCGCTCCGGGTGAATGCCCTCGTAGCGCCGGTTCGCATCGACGGTCTCCGGGCCGACCAATTCATTCTGCCAGATCAGGAACTGCAATTCACGGGCATCGGCCTTGAAGGCATCGAGAACGCGGGCGTCGCGCGCGACGCGCTCCGCCAGGGTCAACAGGTTCATCCCCATCTTGAGGACGTCCATGGTGGACCAGCCGGCCATCATCATCTTGATTTCCGAGACCTGCTGGTCGTATCCCGTCGCCATGCGAAGCAGATTGAGCAGCGCGTTCTCATAGCTCAACATGCGCGTGTCGAAGAACGAACAATAATTCGTTCCGCGCAACGACGGTTGTGTTATGTCCTTCGGAATATCTTTGCTATCCGCATTGACGGATCCCAAGTGAAGGCACGTGAAGGCCTCTCTCATGCGGCTCGTCGCGACGACATTGGCGGCCGCGATGGCATTCCGCTCGGTCTTGGTGCCGCCGAACAACGCGGCATAGCGCACCAACAACGCTTGAATCTCATAGTATCTCAGAAGGCGCTCCGCCTTCGTCTCGGCCTTGTAGAGAGACCCGTCCAGGAACGCATCGGTCATTCCACCCCGATTGGGCGAGCAAGCCGAAAGCGCCACGGCGACAATCAGTACGAGAAAACGATCCAATCTCATTACAACCACCCCCCCCGACCACATCGATCGCGGCGCGATGGCAACATCTCGATTATCGCTGTGATTGCGTTAGTGAGTTGTGCTCGTCTTATCCACAATCATTTCGGCCTCGAGCCGCCGTTCGCGCCGCGGGCAGCGGGAATGGGACGGGCGAGCGAAGCACCGGACGCCGTTTCCTCTGTCGCGACGGGCGCGGCTCTGCTAGGCGATGAGGCGTCCCTTCTCCCGCCGCGGTCACCCGTGCCGCCGGCAACCGCGCGGGTGCCATGTCCGCCGTCTTCGACATCGTCCTGCCGATCTTCGCCCTGGTGGCGCTGGGATGGGGGTTGGCGGTCACCGGCGTTCTGCCGATGAGCGTCGGCGAGGGCCTCGCCGCCTTCGCCGCCACCGTCGGCATTCCGCTGCTGTTGTTCGAAACCCTGGTCCGAGCCGATCTCGAATCCGCTTCACCGTGGCAGGTGTGGGGCTGCTACTACCCCGCCGCCGCGCTCGCCTGGATCCTCGGGCAGACCATCGGACGGCACGTCTTCGATCTGACGCTGCGGACGTCGGTCATCGCCGGCATGGGCGCGACCTTCGCCAACATCGGCTTCGTCGGATTGCCGCTCACCCAACGCGCCTTCGGCGACCACGGTGTGCTGATCGCCACCATGGTCATCTCGATCCATCTGCCGATCTGGATGACCACGGCGACGATCCTGCTCCTGCGCGCCGAAGCGCAGGCGACCGGCGGTGCGTCGGTCCCGGAGGCGGTCGGCCGGGTGACGATGGCGGTCCTGCGCAATCCGATCATCCTCGGTCTCGCCGCCGGGATCGTCGCGCATTTCGCCGGTTTTCGCCCGACCGGTATCTTGGAACGGACGATCCATACCGTCGGCGGCGTCGCCGGCCCGATCGCGCTGGTGTCGCTCGGCATGTCGATGCACGGGCAGAGTCTGCGCGGCGAGGTCGCCCCGGCACTCACCATGTCGGCGATCAAGCTCGTCGCCCTGCCCGCCTTCGTGCTGGTGGCCTGTCGTATCGGCGGAGCCGACTCCGACATCGTCGGGCCACTGGTGATGATCGGTAGTGTGCCGACCGGTATCAACGTCTATCTGGTGGCCACCCAGTTCCAGGTCGGAAGACGCCTCGCCTCGAACATCGTTTCGGTGACGACCGCTGCCGCGGCGGTGACGGCGAGCGGTTGGCTCGTATGGCTCGGTACCGGATGACGGCGGATGCCCTGCACCCGACCGGCCGGGATCAGAGGTCGCGGGTCTTGTCGGCCGCGGACTTGGAGGCCAGAATTTCGACGACGTCACCGACGCCGTACTTGCGGTCGCGAGGATAGCTCGTCATCCGATGGACCGTGTCGTGGGTCTTTCCGTCGACCGGCGAGGTGTAGAGATAGGCGACCTCGATCTTCTTGCGGATGGAGTAACCGGCCCAATTGGGATGGTTCGCCACCATCACCGCCGCGACGTCGCAGGGCAGGAGATCCGATGTCGACGTGGTCTTGGTCATGATCCCACGGTCGACCTTCTCCATGTAACACTGTTCGGTGACGGTTCTGACCCGCGCCTTGACGTGCACGTAATTGGCACTCTTGTCGTAGAAATCATAGCCCAACACCGCAGCAACACCGAACACCGCGAGGCCGGTGGCATTGAGGCTGATCGGAAGACCCATCGGATTCTCCATCGACTGTGGAAAGCGGCCGAGTGCCGCCTCACCACTCGCATAACGCGAGGTCGTGGGACTTCGGTAAACATGTCTCCGCCGCTTCGCACCTTGGTTGCCGAACCCTTGAGCCTATGCTTCGGATAGGTCATCGGACTGCGATCCTCGGCATTTGTTGCCTTTTTGTTCGATCCACGCCAAGGTGCGGCCGCCGTCCCGATTCGGGCGGACGTCGCCCGGAGGCAGGAGACGCCGACGGCCATGGACTGGTCGAGCGAGCAGGATCGCGCACTGAAGGCGATCGCGGGTTGGCTGAAGGCCGGCGGCCCGCAGGTCTTCCGCCTGTTCGGCTTCGCCGGGACGGGGAAGACGACCCTGGCCCGTCATCTGGCCGAGGGTATCCACGGCGACGTGCTGTTCGGTGCCTTCACCGGCAAGGCCGCATCGGTGATGCGATCGAAAGGCTGCGAGGGCGCCTCGACCATCCATTCGATGATCTACCGCCCGAAGCGCCCGCCCGAGGACGACGAGGAGGAGGAGACGCTCTCCTTCGCCCTCAATCGCCAGTCGGACGCCGCCACGGCGGCGCTGATCGTCATCGACGAGTGTTCGATGGTCGACGAGGAGCTGGGCAAGGATCTCCTCTCCTTCGGCAAACCGACCCTGGTGCTCGGCGACCCGGCACAACTTCCACCGGTCAAGGGCGGCGGCTACTTCACCGAAGGCGAGCCGGACATCATGCTGACCCAGGTGCATCGGCAGGCGGCCGACAATCCGATCATCCGCCTGTCGATGGACATCCGCGAGGGCCGAGATCTCGCGATCGGTGACCACGGCGAGACCCGTGTGATCCGCCGCCGCGACATCACGGCCGACCGCATCCTCGCCGCCGATCAGGTGCTGGTCGGGCGCAACAAGACGCGCCAACTCTACAACGCCCGTATCCGCGAATTGCGCGGCTACACCTCCCCGACGCCGGAAGTCGGCGAGAAGCTCGTCTGCCTCCGCAACGACAAGACCAAGGGGCTGCAGAACGGCGGCATCTTCCGCGTCACCCGGGTGAAGGACCCGAAGGGCGGTTTCCTCAAGTTCGACCTCGCGCCGGAGGACACGTTCGAGCGGCGGCGGGTCGCCGCGTCGGTATGGCCGGCGTTCTTCGAAGGAATGGACGAGGCACTGCCCTGGGCGGTGCGGCGCAAGTCGGACGAGTTCGATTACGGCTACGCGCTCACCGTCCACAAGGCGCAGGGGTCGCAATGGGACGACGTGGTGCTGTTCGACGAGAGCTTCGCCTTCCGCGAGCATCGCGCGCGCTGGCTCTATACCGGTGTCACCCGCGCGGCGGAGCGGCTCACGGTGGTCGTGTGATGATCGCATGACGACTTCGCGACGGTTTCGGATGTTCCGAACAGGGTCGTCGTCGACCCTGATCATCGGCAGCGGCAGCGAATTCTCCTAATATTACGCTACGTCACTTGTCGTGTTTCAGGTAATTCGGTCGCACCTCGTACTTTTCACGAGGTCAGAACCTCGAATCCGGCGCGATCCGGTTCGACTTTGTTAACCAAAGAGTGCCTAGCCTCTGTGTGCCAAAATGTCTCTCAACGGCGAGCTCGACACAGCGATGGTCAGCACGAAATCCCGCTTCCAATTGACGATCGGATTGAGATTTCTCACGATCATCGCGATCGCCGTCACCATCATGAGTGCCGGCACGATCTATGCGATCTGGCAGTTCCGACAATCGATGATCGAACTGCGCCAGAGCCAGGTGAAGAGTGTCGTCGAGGCGACGGTGTCCTACGTCGCCGTCCTGCAGGAGCGGGTCAAGGCCGGCGTGATCGGCGATGCGGAGGCGGAGAAGCAGGCGCTCGCCACCATCGGCTCGATCCATTTCGAGGGCGACAACTACCTCTTCGCCTTCGACGGACACGGCAGATTGCTCGCCACCGGAGATGCCGGTTCGAAAGCGGGTGACGATCTCGGCCGGTTCACCGCCGACGACGGACGGACACTCGCCGCCGCTCTCGTCACCGCCGCCGGCAAGGGCGAATACGTCTCCTATCGATGGACGAAGGCGGGGGAGACAGCCTCGTCGCGCAAGATCGCGTTCGCCGCCGAGGTGCCGGGCTGGAACTGGATGATCGGCTCGGGCACCCATGTCTGGCAGGTCGACCGTGGTATCCTCGAGACCGTCGCCTGGATCGCGGCGGGCTGCACCCCGGCGATGATCGCTTTCGTCCTCTTCGCCCTGTGGCTGGGGCGCGGTGTGACCCGGCCGGTCGGTCGACTCGATTCGGTGATGGGAACCATGGCGGCGGGCGAGACCGACCTGCACGTCCCCTATACCGGCCGCAGCGACGAGGTCGGAGGGATCGCCCGGGCCGTCGAGGTGTTCCGCCAATCGATGATCGAGCGCGACGCGCTCAAGGCCGAGGAGAGCCGGATCGCCGGCGAACGCCACGCCCGGGCAGCGCGGGTGGAGAAGGTGATCGCCGATTTCCGCGCCGAGGCGGCGCAGATCGTCGGCTTCGTCCGCACCACCGCCGACGACATGAACACGTCGGCCGAGACGCTCACCCGCACCGCCGAGGCGACGGGCCGGTCGATGCGCGACGCCGAGAAGCTCGCCTACGAGGACGCCGAGCACGTCGGCGCGGTCGCCCAGGCGACCCACGATCTCTCCGAAACGGTCAACGGTGTCGGTCGCCAGATCTCCGAAGCCGAGCGCGTCACCGCGGCCGGTGCGGACCTCGGTCGCGAGGCGCGGCGGTCGGTGGCGACGCTGGCGGAAACCGCCGAGAAGATCGGCGCGGTCGTCGATCTGATCCGGGCCATTGCCGATCAGACCAACCTCCTCGCCCTCAACGCCACCATCGAGGCGGCGCGCGCCGGCGAGGCAGGGCGCGGTTTCGCGGTGGTGGCGAGCGAGGTCAAGCAGCTCGCCACCCAGACCACCAGGGCGACCGAGGAGATCGCCGGCAACGTCGGCGCCATCCAGCAGGCGACGCGCGAGGCGGTTCAACAGATCGGATCGGTGACCGAGACGCTCGAGACCATCGAGAAATCGAGCGCCTCGATCGCCCAGGCGGTCGAGGAGCAGACGGCGATGACCTCGGAGATCTCGACGCGCGGCACCCAGGTGGCGCACGACACAGAGAGCCTGACGAAATCGATCTCCACGGTGGCCGGCGCGGTGGGCGACACCGCGCGGGTGGCCGACGAGGTGACCGCGGTCGCACGGGATCTGTCGGAGGCGGCGATCACGCTCGACGAACGCATCCGCCGCTTCCTCTCCGACGTCGCGGCGGCGTGAACCGCCGATCCTCCACGCGCCCGTGAGATCGCCGGCGAGGAGCTCGTCGGCGTTCGCGTCTCATATTCGTCACCACCGAGAACCGCGGCTCACGGTACGCCTACACCTCGCGGTCGAGGATGAGGCGCGACCGGCGGGACGAGACCGATCCGACACCGAAGGCCGCCTCCGGTGTCCGTCGCGATCACTTCATGTTGCCGGCGAGATTGGTGAAGGTGTTGCCGAGATTGTTTCCGAGCGTCCCGGCGCCGGTGATGATGGCGACCGCGACAAGGGAGGCGATGAGGCCATATTCGATCGCCGTGGCTCCGTCCTCGTCGGCGAGGAACTGCTGGATGAGGGACTTCATGTGACCGCTCCGTGCATGAGTTTCGACCGGTCCGCCGCCGCGGTGGACCGAGAGCTCATCATGCGACTCAGGTCTTGAACCGAGTTTAAGTTGCCGCTGTGATCCGCCTGCAATTCGGAATGGTTCGATAACCCTGTGATGCTGGGCTCATGAAATTCGGACTCGTCCGAATTTCATGAGCGTTACGGCCCGACCGGCCGCCCCCCCCCGTTCGGGCTCGCCTTCGTTCACGAAGTTTCGAACAGGTCGAGACTTCGTGAACTCGGATGGCTCGGCACCGGAAACGTCACGCCGGCTTGTGGTGGGCGTGCCAGTGCCAGGCGATATCGATGCGGCGGGCGACCCAGACGCGATCGTGGGCGGCGATGTGATCGAGGAAACGCCGCAGGCCGGCGACGCGGCCGGGGCGGCCGGCGAGGCGGCAGTGCAGGCCGATCGACATCATCTTCGGCGCCGTCGCGCCCTCCGCCCAGAGCACGTCGAACGTGTCCTTCAGATAGGTGAAGAACTGCTCGCTCTCGGTGAAGCCGGGGGCATTCGAGAAGCGCATGTCGTTGGTTTCGAGGCTGTAGGGGATGACCAGATGCGGCCCCTTCGGTCCCTTCTCCCAATAGGGCAGATCGTCGGCGTAACTGTCGCTGTCGTAGAGGAAACCGCCCTCCGCTTTGATCAGGTCGCGGGTGGCGGCCGAGGTGCGGCCGGTGTACCAACCGAGGGGGCGTGAGCCGGTCACTTCGGTGTGGATGCGGATCGCTTCGGCGATGTGGGCCTGCTCGTCCTCGGGAGTGAAGTCGCGGTAGTCGATCCACTTCAGGCCGTGCGAGGCGATCTCCCAGCCGACCTCGTGCATGGCGGCGACGGCCTGCGGATTGCGGGCGAGCGCGGTGGCGACGCCGTAGACGGTGACCGGCAGATCGCGTTCGGAGAAGAGGCGCCACAGCCGCCAGAAGCCGGCACGCGAGCCGTATTCGTACATGCTCTCGACGTTCATGTGGCGCTTGCCCGGCCAGGGCTGGGCGCCGAGCACGTCGGAGAGAAAGGCTTCGGAAGCGGCGTCGCCGTGGAGGATGCAGTTCTCGCCGCCCTCCTCGTAGTTGACGACGAACTGGACCGCGACGCGCGCCTCGCCCGGCCAACGCGGGTCGGGCGGGGTACGGCCGTAGCCGACGAGGTCGCGAGGGTAGGCGGGAATGTCGGCCATGACGGCGCTCTCCGATGGTTCGGTTCCGCCGGAGAGTGAGCCGAGGGAATGCGGCATTTCAAGTGCGCCGGCACTTCATGTTCCGATTCCGCACGAAGTCGCGAAGCGGCCGAAGTTCGCGCGGCGCCTCGAGCGGCTGCGGTTCCGAATCCGATTCAGCGACTTCGTCCATCGATTCGGGCGGACCGGGAACGGCGAGTCGGTTCAGCGGCTTGCGGGCCCCGGCCGAGATCGTGATTCCGCCTGCGCCGAAGTGGCGACATCGCCGGTCCCACGTCCGTGAGGAGAGGCTCACCCTCCGGTCGGGCGACCGCGGTTCGGGGCCGCCGCACCGGCGCGGACCGGGATCAGGGCCGGACGCAGCTCGGGCAGCTTCAGCACCTCGAGCTTCATGCCGCCCTTCGGCTCGTCGTCGTCGTCATCCTCGGGCAGGAACATGATCGCCGCCCCCATCGCGACCGAGCACATGGTGATCATGAAGCCGAAGAACAGCAGCAGGATCGGGATCCACGGCTCGGAGGACGACATCGCCAGGGTACGCAGATGCGCCGTGTCGGTGATCAGCACCACGACCGCGAGGGCGGCCGCGACCACGGCACCGATCAGCCAGTTGATCCCGAGCAGGCGCAGCAGCGGGTCGTCACGCAGACGCCGCGAGCCGCCGGCGGTCGCCAGCCGCGGATCGAAGAGGTCGAGATCCTGTCGGTCGTCGTCGGCCGTCATCGGCGGGTCTCTCCTACGTGTCGAGATCAACATAGTCCATCGTCGCGCCGGGGAAAGGGAGCCGTTGGTGGAACCGGCCTTTTTCTCGGTCCGGCGACGTCGCGCTGGGATCGCCGCCGATGGCACGGACCATGCTTCTCCGGTCGTATCCCGCCGGACCGAGGAGTCGACGGGAGCGCGGGAGGAAAACACATGTCGCAACGACTTACCGGCGATCGCGAGAGTGATGCAGAGTCGAGCCCGACACCGAGTCCGACTGCGGCGATCGGTCGCTATGATCCCGTGCTGGAGATACGGCTCGAAGCGATGCGTGCGCTGCTCGCCCGTATCCGACCGGGAAGCGATGCCGAAGCGCTCCGCGCCCTACGTGCCGCGTTTCCGGGCAGCAGCCTGCCCGAACGGGTGGCGGTGCTCGGTCACGACCCCGAGGGACGGGCCCGGGATCCTTCGGCGGACGAGGGCGACCGATCCGACCGATGAGACGGGCTCACGCCGTCCCGCCGGCCGGTGGTGTGGCGCCGGCGGCCGTGGTGCGGGCGTCGGCGGCGGCGAGGGCGTGGAAGCGGCGCCAGCCGAAGGGGATGAGCGAGAGATAGACCAGGGTCACCGCTGCCAGGATCTCGAAGGGGAAGCTCACCAGGGCGGCGATGCACAGCACGAAACCGACCGACAGCGGAATGATCTGTTCGCGCGGGATGCGTACACCGAGTTTCTTGCCGGACCAGGTCGGGATGGTCGAGACCATCATGAAGGCGACGAAGACCAGGTAGAAGGCCACCAGAACCGCGATGCCGCGATCGGGCGCGAAGGCGAAGATCTGCTGCAGGTAGAGCGGCAGCAGCGCCGACAGCGCCCCGGCGGGGGCCGGCATGCCGACGAAGAAGTTCTGTTGCCACGCCGGCTTCGGCGTCTCCAACATGACGTTGAAGCGGGCGAGGCGCAGCACCGCGGCGATGACGTAGGCGAGCACCGCCAGCCAGCCGAAGGACGGTGCGAGTTTCAGCACCCAGATGTGCAGCAAGAGGCCGGGCACGACGCCGAAGTTGACGAAGTCGGCGAGGCTGTCGAGTTCGGCGCCGAAGCGCGAGGTGCCCTTGAGCCAGCGCGCCATGCGGCCGTCGACGGCGTCGAGCACCGCGGCGAGCGCCACCGCACCGACCGCCCATTCGAATCGACCCTCGAGCCCCATGCGGATGCCCGTCAGACCGGCACACAACGCCAGCAATGTCACCAGATTGGGCAGGACGACGCGGAACGGCACCGAGCGCAGGCGGAAGCGATGACCGGTCTTCACCGACTGGTGTTCGACGGGCGGGAAGAGATCGTCCATCGGCTGGCCTCCTCTCGTCACCTCACGAGGCGCGGGTCGGGCGCGGGGCGCCGCCGGTCTGCGTCAGATCGGCGAGGATGGTCTCGCCGGCGAGCGTCGTCTGGCCGAGCGCCACCAGCGGCACGGTGCCGACCGGCAGGAAGACGTCGAGACGCGAGCCGAAACGGATCATGCCGAAGCGGCTTCCGGCCGCCAACTCCTCGCCGCCCTTGACCCAGGAGACGATGCGGCGGGCGACCAGACCGGCGATCTGGACGCAGCCGATGGTGCCGAGGGAGTGGGTGATGACGAGGCCGTTGCGCTCGTTGTCGAGCGAGGCCTTGTCGAGTTCGGCGTTGAGGAATTTGCCCGGGGTATAGACGACCCGGTCGATCTTGCCGGTGATCGGCATGCGGTTCACGTGAACGTTGAAGACGTTCATGAAGATCGAGATGCGCAGCATCGGCTCGGCCGGCAGGCCGAGTTCCGGCGGCGGCAGGACCTCGACCAGATGGGAGATGCGGCCGTCGGCGGGCGAGACCACCAGGCCCTCGCCCTGCGGGGTGACGCGGGTCGGATCGCGGAAGAAGGCGGCGACCCAGATGGTGAGGCCCAGGAGGATCCAGAACAGCGGCTGCCAGAAGGAGCCGATCACCAGAGTGAGAACCGCGGCGATGGCGACGAAGGGCCAGCCCTCGCGATTGATCGGCGGGAAGGCCTTGGTGATGGTGGAGAGCAGGCTGTCCATGGGAATCTCGCTTTCGCGCGCTCGGCCGTGGCGGCGCGGGGATGTTCGTTTCGCCGAGACCTATACGGGAACGGCGGCGATGGGAAGGCGGCGGTGTGGAGGCGGCCTCGGATGGACCGGCGAAGCCGTGGTCCACCATCGTCGTCGACCCGGCGGTGCCCCGAAGTGTTCCCCCCCTTGCGGGGGAGGTGGCCCGGCGCAGCCGGGTCGGAGGGGGGCCGCGCCACGAGTCGGGCACCTCGGGAGGAAGACGATCACGCCGATCCCTGCGGCGAAGCCCCCCCTCTCCGACCCTCCCCCGCGAGGGGGAGGGAGCGGAGCGTCACTCCGCCGCCTTGTCGCCCCGGCGGACCACGCCGAAGGGGTCGTCGGCCTCGGTCTCGGCGAGGCGTTCGCGGGCCTCGTCGGCGGCGCGCTGGCGGGCCCACATCGAGGCGTAGAGGCCGCCCTTCTCGAGCAGTTCCTCATGCCGGCCGCGCTCGGCGACGACGCCCTGATCGAGAACCAGGATCTCGTCGGCGTTGACCACGGTCGACAGGCGATGGGCGATGACCAGGGTGGTGCGGTTCTTCGAGACGCCGTCGAGCGCCCCCTGGATCTCGCGCTCCGTGTGGGTGTCGAGCGCCGAGGTCGCCTCGTCGAGCATCAGGATCGGCGGCGCCTTCAGGATGGTGCGGGCGATGGCGACGCGCTGCTTCTCGCCGCCGGAGAGTTTCAGGCCGCGTTCGCCGACTTCCGTTTCGTAGCGCTTGGGCAGGCGCTCGATGAAGTCGGAGATCTGGGCGAGGCGGGCCGCCTCCATCACTTCCGGCTCGGTCGCGTCGGGGCGGCCGTAGCGGATGTTGTAGGCGACGGTGTCGTTGAACAGCACGGTGTCCTGCGGGACCATGCCGATGGCATGGCGCAGCGAGGTCTGGGTGACGTCGCGGATGTCCTGGCCGTCGATGGTGATGCGGCCGCCGGAGACGTCGTAGAAGCGGAAGAGTAGGCGCGAGATGGTCGACTTGCCCGCCCCCGACGGCCCGACGATCGCCACGGTCCTGCCGGCCGGCACTTCGAAGGAGACACCTTTCAGAATCTGGCGCTCGGGATCGTAGGAGAAGGTGACGTCCTCGAAGCGGACGGCGGCGTTCGCGACCTTCAGCGCCGCGGCGCCCGGCTTGTCGGAGACCTCGGCGGGCTGGTCGAGCACATTGAACAGGCTCTCGATGTCGACGAGCGACTGCTTGATGTCGCGGTAGAGCGTGCCGATGAAGTTGAGCGGCACCGACAGCTGGATCATCAGCGCGTTGATCATGACGAAGTGGCCGACGGTCTGCTCGCCCTTCATCACGCTCCAGGCGGAGAGCGCCATGCAGGCGGCCATGCCGGCGGAGAAGATCACGCCCTGGCCGAAGTTCAGCCAGGAGAGCGAGGTGTAGGTGCGGATCGCCGCCTTCTCGTACTTGGCCATGGCGCGGTCGTAGCGCGCCGCCTCGAGCTCTTCCGCGGTGAAGTACTTCACCGTCTCGAAGTTCAGGAGACTGTCGACCGCCTTCGACATCGAGTCGGTGTCGGCCTCGTTCATGTCGCGGCGGATGCCGATACGCCAGTCCGACGCCTTCACCGAAAACCAGACGTAAGCCCAGGTGGTGACCAGGATCACCACGACGTAGAGCCAGTCGAACTCCCACAGGATCACCGCCGCCATCAGCGCGAACTCGACGATGGTCGGCACGCCGGCGAGGATCGAGATGCGGACGATGGTCTCGATGCCCTTGGCGCCGCGCTCGACGATGCGCGAAAGGCCGCCGGTGCGCCGGGTCAGGTGGTAGCGCAGCGACAGGGCATGGAGATGGCGGAAAGTCTGGGTGGCGAGGCCGCGCACCGCGTGTTGGCCGACGGCGGCGAAGAGCGCGTCGCGCAACTGGTTGAAGCCGACCGAGGCGATGCGCACCACGCCCCAGGCGATCACCAGCAGCACCGGGACGGCGAGGAGCTGAGCCTTCTGCGGCTCGGGGCCGACGGCGAGCAGGTCGGTCGACCACTTGTAGACGTAGGGAAGAAAGACGGTGAGCACCTTGCCGAGGACCAGCGCGGCGAGCGCCAGGGCGACGGCGCGCTTCAGCTCGGGACGATCGGCGGGCCACAAGTGCGGCCACAGGTTCTTCAAGGTCTCGAGCGTCTTGCCTTCGTCGGCCGTGACGGGGCCGACGGGACGATGGATGCGCGACATGGGGCGGTCACTCGGCAGAGGCGGGAGCGATGGGAGGAGGCCGAGAACGGCCGACGTCCTCCTGAGATAGAGGTTCTCTCGAAGAATTCAAACCTCGCATGGCCGGCATGCCCGGCGATCGCGTCGGTCGCGGGTCCCTTCCCCCCGATCGGGAAACGGCTAGAGTGGGGTGACCATGTTGCATCGCGGCAGAGCGACCCGCCCTCGCCGCGCGCCTTCACGGGGGACCGGACGCGTGTCGAAACTCTCCGCCATCTGCATCTACTGCGGCTCCGGTGCCGGTGCCGATCCGGCCTTCGAAGGCGCGGCGATCGAACTCGGGAGACTGCTCGCCGGCGAGGGCATCCGTCTCGTCTACGGCGGCGGTTCGCTCGGGCTGATGGGGGCGGCGGCGCGGGCCTGTCTCGAGGCCGGCGGCAAGGTCACCGGCATCATCCCGCAGTTCCTGGTCGATCGCGAACTGATGCTCGCCGACGTCACCGAGTTGATCGTCACCGCCGACATGCACGAGCGCAAGCGGCTGATGTTCGATCATTCCGACGCCTTCGTGGCGCTGCCGGGCGGCATCGGCACGCTGGAGGAGGTGGTCGAGCAGATGACCTGGGCGCAGCTCGGGCGGCACTCGAAGCCGATCATGCTGGCCAACGTCGCCCACTTCTGGGATCCGTTGGTGACGTTGCTCGCCCACATGAAGGAGAGCGCCTTCATCCGACCCGGCTTCGAACTCTCCTACGGCGTGGCGAACACGATCGACGACATCCTGCCGAAGATGCGGAAGCGGTTGGCGCAACTCGCGGCGCGTGAGGCGGAGGCCGGAGCGGTGGATCTGGGGAAGATGTGAGGGGGGCAATGCCCATTGATACTCGTCTCACGAAATTCCGAAAAGGTCAAAACTTCGTGAGTTCGGTATGAGACCCACCTTTGCTCCTATCGCATCGATCAATTCAACTTCAACGCAGCATCGCAGTCAATTTTCTCAACTCGTGCCCAGGTCTGCCGACGATCCCCTGCCTTCAAGTCCTGGACTTCGCCGACACGAACACATTGGCCGATGTCGATTATGCCGAGCGGATCGTTCCAATCGGCAGCGGCCCGGCGAACATTGACCTCCCACCGAGCCTTGAGGATCGTGCCCGGGGCGATCGGCCGCGACAGGGGCGTCACAGCCCCGTGCGTCGTGAGCGAAGCGACATCGAAGTTGGTCTCGGAAAAGACCCTGGGACCGGTGAATCCGACGGCCAACCAACCTTGAAGGGCACCGGCGCCACCGGCTCGAGGCTCCGTCGGCTTCGGCGGCTTCGACGGCTCGCCGGGCGTTGGTTCCGCGGCCTTACATCCTTCGCCCGAGCAAACCGCCAGACGCTCCGACGCAACCTGCATCAAGACCTTCGTGAAACTCTCGATACCTTTCGGACAGATTTTTTCCATCAATTCTATGCGCGAAGCGACGCCAGACTGGTCGAATTTCTTACCAGTCGCCTCGCTCAAAATGGTCGACTTGGTGGAAAAGCAGAATTTTTCCTTCTCGTATTCGTCTTTCTTAAAGGTGAGGTAGGCTGCGACCAGCGCCAGACCAACGCCGATGAGCACCTTGTGAACGACTTCGACGGAATCCTTGTATTGCCCAAGCCCCATGATCCAGCCCTCCCCACGAGACAATTCAATCATGAGGGAGATCGTGAATTCACGCTATTGAAAATTGCGGACTTGTCTCATACTCGTCTCACGAAATTCCGACTCGTCGGAATTTCGTGGTTTTCGGCCTGACCGGCCGACGCCCGGTCGGGCTTGCCTTCACTCACGAAGTTTCGAAAAGGTCGAAACTTCGTTCGGTATCACACCATCTTCATCGCGCCGTTCTTCACCAGTTTGTAGAAGATGCTGTCCATCAACGCCTGGAACGAGGCGTCGATGATGTTCTCGCTGACGCCGATCGTCGTCCAATGGTTCTTGGCGCCGTCGCGGCTCTCGATCAGGACGCGGGTGGTCGCGCCGGTGCCGCCGTTGAGGATGCGGACCTTGAAGTCGACCAGTTCGAGGTCGGCGATCATCGACTGATAGGGGCCGAGATCCTTGCGCAGCGCCGCGTCGAGGGCGTTGACCGGGCCGTTGCCTTCGGCGACCGAGAGGAACAGTTCGTCGCCGATCCTCACCTTCACGATCGCTTCCGACTGGGTCACCGTCTCGCCGTTCGACTCGATGCGGCGGCCGACGATGGTGCGGAAGCTCTGCACCTCGAAGAAACGCGGCACCGTACCCAGCGTCCGGCGGGCGAGGAGCTCCAGTGAAGCGTCCGCCGCCTCGTAGGAGAAGCCGCGGGCCTCGCGCTCCTTCACCTCGGTCAGGAGCGTGTCGAGGCGGCGATCGGACTTGTCGACCTCGATGCCGAAGCGTGCGAGCTCGGCGAGGAGGTTCGACTTGCCGGCCTGATCGGAGACGAGGACGCGGCGGCGATTGCCGACGCTCTCGGGGGGCACGTGCTCGTAGGTCTTGGGGTCCTTGACGATCGCCGAGGCGTGGATGCCGGCCTTGGTGGCGAAGGCGTTGGCGCCGACGTAGGGCGCGTGGCGGTTGGGCGAGCGGTTGAGGACGTCGTCGAAGGCGCGGGAGACGTGGGTCAGTTCCTTCAGTTTCTCGGGCGCGACGCCGATCTCGTAGCGGTCGGCATACTCGGGCTTCATTGCCAGTGTGCCGATGATGGTGACGAGGTTGGCGTTGCCGCAGCGCTCGCCGATGCCGTTGAGGGTGCCCTGGATCTGGCGGACGCCGGCGCGCACCGCGGTCAGCGAATTGGCCACCGCCTGACCGGTGTCGTCGTGGACGTGGATGCCGAGATGAGTCCCGGGAACGACTTGCGTGACCTTCCTCACGATCTCGTCGACCTCGTGGGGCAGCGTGCCGCCGTTGGTGTCGCAGAGCACGACCCAGCGGGCGCCGGCCTCGTAGGCGGTACGGGCGACGTCGAGGGCGTAGCCGGGATTGGCCTTGTAACCGTCGAAGAAGTGCTCGCAGTCGATCATCGTCTCGCGGCCGGCGGCGACCGCGGCCTCGACGGTGAGCTTCACGCAGTCGAGGTTCTCGGCCAGCGTCGTGCCGAGGGCGACGTCGACGTGATAGTCCCAGGCCTTGGCGACGAAACAGTCGGCATCGGCGTCGGCGGCGAGGATGGCGCGCAGGCCCGGATCGTTGGAAACCGAGACGCCGGCGCGCTTGGTCATGCCGAAGGCGACGAACTTCGCCCGCTTCGTCCGCTTCTCGGCGAAGAACGCGCTGTCGGTCGGGTTGGCGCCCGGGTAGCCGCCCTCGACGTAGTCGACGCCGAGGTCGTCGAGGAGGCGAGCGATGCGCAGCTTGTCGTCGAGGGTGAAGTCGACGCCGGAGGTCTGGGCGCCGTCGCGCAGAGTCGTATCAAAGAGGTAGACGCGATCTCTCATCTTCTTCACTCACCGATTCAGGTTCCGATTCCGCCGGTTCACGTGGCGATTCGGCTTCTTCAAGTTCAGATTCCGATTCCGCTTCACGGCGCCATCGGCGGCCATTCGGCGGTGTCGTGGTCGGGATGCTGGTAGGAGACGACCTCCGCGAAGAAGGTCTCCATCTTCGCCTGCTGCTGCGGCGTGCGGCCGGGCAACGTCGCGAGGCGATCGAACCACGGCATCCGGCTCTCGACGCCGACCTGGATCGCCGGCGGGATCTCGGCCGGGGCATCGAAGGCGCCGAGGGCCACCTCGGTGTGTTCGTAGCCGTCGGGCTCGTAGGTCAGCGGCGTGCCGCAGTCGGCGCAGAAGCCGCGCCGGATCTTGTTCGACGAGCGGAAGCGCTTCGGCTCGCCGCGGGTCCAGACGAGGCCGATGGCGGTCACCAGCGGCCCGTAGTGCCCGCCGAAAGCCTTCTGACACATGCGGCAATGGCAGATCGAAGCGCGGCCGAGGCTCTCGCAGCGGAAGCGCACGGCGCCGCACTGGCAGCCGCCGGTGAGCGTGGTCATGGACGTCCCCTCCACTTCGCCGAATCCGGTTGCGCTTCGCGCGCCCCCTCATCCGACCGCTTCGCGGCCACCTTCTCCCGCGAGGGGAGAAGGGAGGGAGTTCGTGGCGGGCGTATAAGTTTCCCCTCGAACGCCGAATTCGTCGCGTCGACCGCTAAGGAAGCGGCCGTGGAGTCTTTCGGCCGAGCCGCGGCCTCCCCCTTCTCCCCTCGCGGGAGAAGGTGCCCCGAAGGGGCGGATGAGGGGGTGCGGTGTTTCCGCACGGCTCCGCCTTCCGTGGCGACCACCGACAGTGCCGCATAGACCGCGTCGAGCGCAGCCTGCTTCGACGTCATCACCTCGTGGTTCCACAGCCGCAGCACCCGGAAGCCATTCTCCGCGAACCAGTGATCCCGTTCGACGTCGCGCGGACTCTCGGCATGCTGACCACCGTCTACTTCGACGATCAAACGAGCCTCGAAGCACAGGAAATCCGCGATGTAGGAGCCGACCGGCACCTGACGACGGAACTTCCAGGCCAGGAATCGCCTACCACGCAGCGCGAGCCAGAGAATACGCTCCGCCTCGGTCGGGTCATGGCGCATGTGGCGGGCGAAAGCCGCATGCCGGGGTTCAGGCAAGCTCATCATCAGATCAACCCCTTCCACCTCAGGATCGCCACCGTCAGGGCGGAGAGGACGGCAATCTTGACGACGATGAAGATCGCCACCTTGGCGACCGGGTTCATCGGCTCGCGTGTCTCGCTCATGCTCCCCTCCCCTCGTTCGGCCCCATGGGTCGGAAGGTGCGCGCGTCAGCGCGCCACCTCCACACCCGCGTCAGCGCGCGATTTCCCACGTGGTCCGCATCTCGCCGGTCGCCGGGTCCTTGGCGTCCTTGATCACCAGACCCATGGCGGTGAGTTCGTCACGCAGGCGATCGGATTCGGCCCAGTTCTTGGCCTTGCGGGCGTCGAGACGGGCGGCGATCAGCGCTTCCACCTTCGCGGCGTCGACCTCGACCGTCGACTGGTGGCGTGCCGCCCAGGCCTCCGGCGTGTCGACGAGGAAGCCCATGAAGCGCAGGCTGCCGGCGAGCGCGTCGCGGGCGCCCTCGCCGCCGGCACGTTGCGCGGCGTTGCGCAGGCCGTGAAGTTCGGCGATCGCCTTGGGCGTGTTGAGATCGTCGGAGAGCGCCTCGACCACCGCCTTCGCCGGCGTGGAACCGCCCGCCTCGCCGGCGAACCAGTACCAGTCGTCGAGGGTCTTCCAGCTCTCCT
>ERZ1645187.584-NODE-584-length-35805-cov-6.199524_pt1 | contig 35805 bp, 54 predicted proteins | sample MGYA00575352_ERZ1645187 | MGnify/ENA primary metagenome ERZ1645187 (study PRJEB40837, sample SAMN11349314) | freshwater sediment metagenome | isolation source: river sediment | host: Sediment | place: India: Wazaribad , New Delhi | collected 2017-02-21 ... | reverse complement strand
GAAAATTTTGAATTTATTATTGCAGAACCCGGTGGTTGTGGATGTGGAGACAACGACGACACACAAGGGAAATCCATTTGTTGTGGGAAACAAGCTTGTAACAATCCACATTAAAGAAAAAAACAAAGCACCCTACACACTAACAAAAGACAACTTTAAAGATTGTCTGTTAGTACTTGAGGGTGCTTCTGTTCTTATTGGTTTTAACTTTAAGTTTGACTTACACTGGTTACAACGTGAGTTGGGATTTAAGGCTAAATGTGTTTGGTGTTGTCAATTAGCAGAGTTTATCTTTAGTAATCAATCTTGGAAATACCCCAGTCTTGAAGAGACTATGGTAAAGTATGAGGTCGGTCATAAACTAGACATCGTTGCTACAGAATATTGGGATAAAGGTATCGACACAGATGCCATACCTCTCGACATTCTAAGTGAATATGGCGAACAAGACGTGAACGGTACGTTTGATGTATTCATGAAACAAGTTGAACTATTCCAGACATCACGAGCACATCAACTACGCCTATTCCGACTACACTGTAACGATCTTCTTGTTCTACAGGAGATGGAGTTTAATGGTATTATATACGATACTACAAACTCACTTCTTCATGCTAAGAAACTAGAAGAACAAGTCTATAAAGTAGAGGCAACATTAAATGAGTTCACTAATGGTGTTCCTATTAATTTCAGTAGTGGTGATCACGTTTCTGTTTTTCTTTATGGTGGTACGATCACTACAGAGACTCGAATCCCTATTGGAGTATACAAATCTGGTGCTAAGCTCGGTCAGCCAAGATATAAAATCCTTAAAACGGACTACACGTGCGCTGGCTTTGCTACTCCCCTTAAAAATTCCGAACTAAAGAAAGAAGGTTACTATTCAACAGATGAAGCTACACTACTATCTTTGAAGGGTAATAAAACCCTCAAATTCATTGTTTCTAAGCTCTTGGAGCGATCCAAATTGATGAAGCTAAGGTCTACCTATCTGGAGGGTCTTCCAGCGCTTGTAGAGAAGATGCTGTGGCCTCCTGACATGATCTATAGTAACCTCAATCAGTGTGTTACTTCGACAGGACGACTTAGTAGCACTAAACCTAACCAACAGAACTTCCCAAAAGAAGTTAAACAATACTGTGTGAGTAGATACTAATGAATATAAAAGAATTTATTCAAAAATACAATATAAAATGTTTTTGTGGTAAACCTGCTGTTGAAATAGATTCTAGATTTAATCAATATACTCCATGTGAGCAACATCGTCATATGTCTCCAGTATTATTTCAGAAAGCAGCAGATGCCTATAGTAAACGTAGATGCTAAATCCATCGAATGGGCGACTTATTTATTTTTAAGTCAAGATCCAGTCGGTATTGAAGAATGGTATGGTGTAGTAAATGATCCATCAAAACATGATATACATAAAGCAAATCAAATTGCATTTAACCTACCAAGCAGACTAATTGCGAAGGTATTTTTGTTCCGTTAAATTCAGCGGCCTTGTGTAGTAATACACATTGAAAAACTAGGTGAACTCAGGGAAAATCCTAACGTAAAGTCGAGGACAATCCTGAGCCAAGCTTAATCTGTTTCTATTTAGATGTTGACTTCTACTTTATTGTGTTTTATACTAAAAGTATACACTATCTAAAAGGAGTATTTTATGAAAACATTTAAAGAGAAAATCTGTTTACATTGTGGTAATAGTTATCAACCTGTCGGACCATCTAGTAAATTTTGTTGTCTAGAGTGCCGTACAGAATTCTACAAAGAAAGTGGTAGAAGTAAACACTGGCGTGACACATTTAATTTAAAAAATGGCGTAGCTGTTGGTGTTGGTAGTGGTGGTTTAACAGGTAGTTGGGAAGAAAATCCTAATTATTCGTATGGTCGTCACTCTTTTATAAACCATGGTAGAAGATTAAAATTATCTGGTCAACCTTGTAACAGATGTGGTAAAGATTTAACAAATGCTGGTAGAGGCGAGTGGTGCTCACATCACATAGATCATAATAGACAGAATAATTCACCAGAAAATTGTGAATTATTATGTAAAAAGTGCCACCAAGTTCACCACCATACCGCAGATTAAGAAGGTGCAACGACTATCCCGACAGGGAGTAGGTACAACCAATACCGAAGCGCCTAGCCCCCATGTGGGTGATGATATAGTCTAATCCTTATAGAAATATAAGGTAGTTTGTGGATTTACAGGGGATCGGCATTTGCCTATTCAAAAGATCCCGATTTCACTCCTGTATCAACTAGCGTACAATTCTGGCAAGATGTCATTGACAAATACTACAGTAAGTACAAACAAATTCTAGCTACTCACGAAAAGTATATCAAAGATGCAACCACAACAGGTAAAGTCACAAGCCCCTTTGGACGTGAGTATCAGTTTACTCCTGTTAAGAAGTGGAATGGGGATATTAAGTGGAATGAGTCAGACATTACTAACTACCCTAATCAGGGCTGCGGTGCTGATGTCATGGCTGTTGCTCGTGTGGCTGTATATCAACGATGGAAACGCATGGGATTCAACGGGAAGCTTATTTCTACTGTACATGACTCCATCGTTGCTGATGTACCAGATAACGAGGTAGAACCAGTATCAGTTTTATTTGATGAAGTTTTTAAAGATTTACCCAAGTTGGTAACACAAGCTTATGGTGTTGATTGGAACATCCCTATGCTTGGAGAAGTATCAATCGGACCTAACATGGCCGAATTGACAGAAGTAAAATTTTGATGTTATAATATTAGTACTAAACATAGGAGAAAATACTAATGGCACAAGAAATGAAGATTAAGGTTGTTGCAGTTGAAGCTGGTAAGGATACTACAAGGACTGGTAAAGACTACAAGTTTATTGAAGTAACCTACAAGAACCTTAGCTTTCACGGTAAGACAGAATCCAAGAAGATTATGCCCTTTGGTTCCAAGGAAGTTATGGCCACCTTAGAAGGCTCTTCTGTTGGTGATGTCTTTACTATTCTTCGAGAGAAGGACAATGATGGTTATTGGCAGTGGGTTGGTATTGCCGAAGGTGATGTAACAATCGAGAAGACTGGTGCTACGGCTCCTGCTGGTACTGCCTCTACCAAGGCAGCAACTCCAGCTAAGTCTACCTTTGAGACACCAGAAGAACGTGCTGCTAAGCAGATCTATATTGTACGTCAGTCCTCTATTAGCTCAGCTATTGATACTCTGAAGACAGATAAGAAGACTCCTTCTGTTGAAGAAGTAATTGCTGTTGCTAAGCAGTATGAAGCTTATGTTTTTGGTAATGAACCAAAGGCAGCAGAAGCAACCAAGCTTCCTGATCTACCACAGGATGATGACATCCCTTATTAATTAGTTTTCGGGTGAGTGGGAATACGACTCCGTTGGTGGCTATGCCTCCTCCACCCACCACCCACCTTTTGGAGCTTATATGTTAAAAATGTATGACTTTGTGTGTCACGACTGTGGTCGTGAGTTTGAAAAACTAGTCAAGTCTATTGCTGATATTGAGTGTCCTTTCTGTGGATCTACTCACACACAGAAACTACTAGCAGCTAATAGTATTAAAGTCAATGGTCAGGGTGCATATACAAACAAGATGAAGGTGTGATATGAAATCGAAAAATCCAGCAGCACAACCATTTCAATTAACTGGAAAGAAAAACGTAACTAAGAAAAAAGCATGGTGGCAGAGAGGACATACAAATAATCCACCTAATTTTAAAGTTAAAAGTCTTTTAGATAAATGACAATAGCTTTGATTGACTCGGACTTGGTAGCCTATCGCTGTGCTGCTACAGTCACAGAAGATATGGAACAGGACATAGCATTCTATAGAATGGATGTTCTTGTACAACAAATTATTGAAGCAACAGACGTTACTGGAACTATTCTGTACTTAACTGGTAAGAATAACTTCCGTAAGAAAATTAATCCAGAATATAAAGCAAACCGAAAAGACACAGTACCACCTGTCTATCTACAAGAGTGTCGTCAGTATCTTGTTGATAATCACAATGCAATAATCAGTGACGGTTGCGAAGCAGACGACTTACTAGGTATCAATCAGAAGGATGATACTATTATCTGTTCTTTAGATAAGGATCTCCGCATGATTCCGGGTAATCACTATAACTGGACTAAGGTAGAATTAGATCGTGTAACAAAACAAGATGGACTACGCCATTTCTACAAACAAATGTTGATCGGCGACAAGTCTGATAATATCTTCGGTGTTGACAAGATTGGTCCTGTCAAAGCTGCTAAACTTATTGATCATCTAGATGACGAACAAGATATGTTTGAAGCAGTGTGGGCTAAATATAATGAAGATGCAGCACGTTTTGTTATGAATGCTAACTGTCTGTGGATTCAACGTAATCCGGGAGAAATATGGGCAAACCAACAAGCCTTAACTTTACCAAAAGAATGTCAACAAGAGGTGGAAGCCTCATTAGAATTTATGAAGTCTTTGAATCCGACTACATAAATGGTGCTTACTATGATCCAGACTCTGATGTCTGGTATCCTATACAATGGGACTGGGCTGGTAGGTACTCTAGTAAACAAACAGCATTAGATTTGGTAAACAAATGAAAGTAATTATAGCTGGTGGTCGTAATGTAACAGATCAACATTATGTAAATTTAGCTTGCACTAAAGCTCCTTTTACTATCACAGAAGTTGTTTCTGGTTGTGCTAATGGTGTTGATACTTTAGGTGAAGTGTGGGCTATTCACCATGAAATCCCCATTAAGAAATTTCCAGCAGACTGGGATCAACATGGTCGTAGAGCAGGTTCATTACGTAATATCCAAATGGGTGATTATGCTCAGGCTCTTATCGCTGTTTGGGATGGTAAATCAAGAGGAACTAAACATATGATTGATTATATGAAATCAATTAATAAACCAGTTTATATTCAATATGTCTGAAAAAAAACGACGTAGTAAATTAGAACTAAAATTCGAGGAGATTCTCAAGGACTTTGAGGTGGAGTATGATTACGAAGTAACTAAGATTCCATATACAATTCCAGAATCCAAGCATATATACACAGTAGATTGGACATTACTAAATGGTATGCTGTTAGAAACAAAAGGCTATCTTAGAGACCATCAAGAAAGGTACAAGTACGTACTGCTCAAACAACAACACCCAGACCTAGATCTGCGCTTTGTGTTTGACAACCCTAACAAGTTGGTTGGTGGAACAAAACAAACTCATGGTGCTTGGGCTACTAAATACGGCTTCAAGTGGTGTGGTATTAAAGACGTAGAGCAAATTCATTCATGGGTAAAGGAACACGATGAAGCATCTCATAATTCCTAGAATTATTTGCAAACTGGATTAATAAAACATATGACTAAACATTTGATTGTGCCAGACACACAAGTTAAGTTTGGTGAAGACTTTACTTACTTGAATCGCATTGGTAAGTTCATGGTAGAAAAGAAACCAGATGTTGTTGTTCATCTTGGTGACTTTGCTGATATGGAGAGTCTTAGTACATATGACGTGGGGAAAAAAACGTTCGAGGGTAAACGATATGTTAAAGACATTGCGGCAGCCCATGAAGCGATGGATCAACTGCTTAGTCCCTTGCGTGAATTCAACAGCCGTGCTAAGAAAAATAAAGAGAAGCAATATAAGCCTCGACTCGTCTTATGTCTTGGCAATCATGAAGAACGGATCAAACGGGCGATCAATTCGGATCCGAAATTGGAAGGACTAATCAAGTATGAGGACTTACCTTTCAAAGATTGGGAAGTACATGACTTCCTTAAACCTGTATTCATTAATGGTATTGCTTACAGCCATTACTTTCCTACGGGTGTTATGGGACGACCAGCTACTACTGCTTCTGCAATGGTCTCTAAGCTTCATATGTCTTGTATTGCTGGACATCAACAAGGAAAACAGGTTGCTTATGGTAAAAGGCCCGATGGTAGTACTATTACTTGTATTATCGCTGGAAGTTGCTATGAGCACAATGAAGGCTACTTAGATCACCAAACCAACCAACATTTCCGTGGTGTTGTTATGCTACATGAAGTAAATAACGGCTGTTTCGATGAGATGTTTTGTTCTTTAGAATTTCTTAAAAAGAAATATGGATAAAGAGCAATTAAAAGTATGGATGGCTGATTGGTTTAAACGAAATAACGCTAATCCTGAATGGAAAGAACAGCGTAATAAACAACGAGCACAAAAACGAAGAGATAATAAAAGAAAAGCTGTTGAGTTTATGGGCAATCGTTGTGCAAGATGTGGTGAAAGTTTTCCTGATTGTTGTTATGATTTTCATCATAAAGATCCATTGGATAATAACGAGGTTCCAAGTACAAAACTACACTGTTCTTGGAAAAGAATTGAACAAGAACTAAGTAAATGTATTATGGTTTGTTCTAATTGCCACAGAATTATTCATAATGAAGATGGTTACATTGCACATGAAAAAAGAAACAATTAGATTACTTAAAGAAAAAATATGACACAACAGGTAATTGATAAAAATGTATTAAACGTAGTAACACAGTATGCAGAACGAGCACAGAAGGGATTTCAAAAGTATGGTACTACAACAGAACGTACTGACATTGATCTCTTCGGTTGGCTCCAACATCTACAAGAAGAGGTTATGGATGCTACTATTTACATTGAGCGTCTCAAGCACGAACTTAAACAACAATCAAGTAATGGAGCCGCAATGTCGCAAGCTGCACAAAGCAAAAGTCCCCAGTCAAATATGCAACTATCAGAATACCTCGCTCTCACCAATGAGACGGCAATTTACCCCGAAGCAGGAAGTGGATCAAATCTTGAACTTTACTACCTCTCTCTTGGTCTTGTATCCGAGGCAGGCGAAGTCGCTGGCAAAGTCAAGAAACTAATTCGTGATGGTAAACTAGATGTTGGAAATCTTGCCTATGAATTGGGTGACTGCTTCTGGTACTTGGTACGACTATGTGACGCTATTGGATATAGCCCAGAAGACATCACCACTATCAACATCAACAAGTTACTTAAGAGGAAAGATAATGGAACCCTGTCTGGATCAGGCGACAATCGCTAAGTTACGTCCTTTGGATGTAACACACCAGAACTCACTACTGTATGCTTCACTAAAGCAATGTATGAAGAACAACGAAGAACTTCGACAAGCTTTAGTTGAGGCAGCAGAAACTATTGATAAACTAACAGCAAAGTTGATTGAACAGAATGAAAGTTGAATTACTTCAACCGGAGAAATTAGATGGTGCTTTGGAGCATATCGGGCGTTGTGCTGGCATTTGTTACAACTCTAGTCTTGAACCTAGCGCTTGTGTTAAGCGTGCTGTATCTTGTAAAGACAAAGGTCACCTTGCGACGCTTCGGTTTGCACATGCTACTTTTCACGTTAGCGGAATTAGTCGTGCTTGTTCCCATCAGTTCGTACGTTCTAAGCACCTAGACTTCCTACAACGTAGTCAACGGTACTGCTCAGAGCAGGATACTTCTTTTGTTTATCCCGGTACACAAGAAGACTTTAAGATTTCAGGCTTATATCAACGAGCCATGTCTGTCTACAAAGAACTCATTGCTGCTGGTGTTAAGAAAGAAGATGCACGTTTTGTTCTGCCAGAAGGTACTACAACAGAACTGGTTGTTGTTGGTAACCTACAAGCATGGCTAGACTTTGTACGACTACGCGCCAACAAGCACGCACAGTGGGAGATCCGCGCAGTGGCGCGTGAGATCAATAATCAACTTGCTGCTAAACTAAACCCCCTCTTTACATGGATGCCCTAAATGGTTGATCCCCTATCAATGCTAGCTATCTTTGGTCCACTGGTTGTTAAAGCCGGTGAATCACTGATTAATAAATTTATTGCACCAGATAACTTTAAGCCTACTACTATCGACGACTTCATTAAAATGAAGGAACTTGATATTAAGCAGTTTGAAGCTATTAATAATGCCGGCGGTAACAATCCAAGTTACCCATGGGTAGAAGCTATTGTACGTTTAATGCGTCCGGGCATCGCTGCTGTTGTTATTGGTACATGGGCTGTCTGTCAGTTCACCACACAAAACTGTGATCCTGCCGTACAGAACTTCGCCGCTGCTATTGGCTTCTATCTCTTTGGTGATCGCACCCTCTTTTACAGTACTAAGAAATGATTACTTTTGACGACCTTCTAGAGCGTCTAAAGCAAGAGGATGAGGTTAGTATCATCGAGATACTAGATCTCTCCTCTAGCGAGCTTGTAGATAGCTTAGAGAGCCTAATTTTCGACAAGCAAGATCGCATTCGGAACTATTACAATGCAGAAGATGAAGAAGAGTTGGACCGGTAAAAAAGAACCAACGAATCCTGTTCTAAAAGAACAACATCAACAAAGAAAAACAATAAAAGAAATCCTACATCACATCGAAGATGATGATTGGGAAGAACAATTAAAGGAATATTATGTCTGTGAAATTAACAGACGAAGAGAGACGACTTCGTAGAAAAGAAGCTAATTTAAGGTGGGTTCAAAAAAATAAAGATCGTGTTAAGGAAAATCAAACAGCTTGGAGATTACTTAACAAAGAAAAAAGACATACACAACAAAGAGAACGTGCACAAGTCTTTAAAAGAAAGGCTATTGAATATTGCGGTGGTAAATGTATGCACTGTGGTGGTGTTTTTTCACCAGCAGTTTATGATTTTCATCACATTAACCCAAAAGAAAAAGAAGTTGCCATTTCAAAAATAATGTCCCATAGTTGGGAATCAATTAAAAATGAATTGGATAAGTGTATACTTCTTTGTGCTAATTGCCATCGTATTGAACATAATAAGGAATAATCTTGCAACGAGAATACTTTAAGAACAGCTTCGCAAAAAACATTTTTAAACAAAAATACGCACAAGGTCCTGATGATACATGGGGTGCTCTTTGTGAGCGTCTAGTAGAAGACGTTTGTGGTACGCGTTGGGGTAAAGAGCGACCATTGATGTCACCAGAAGATCAAGCTCAGCTTATTGAGTACATGAAAGATTTTAAATTTGTGGCCGGCGGTCGTTACCTATATTATGCTGGCCGCCCAAATCATGCCTATAATAATTGCTTTCTATTAAAAGCTGAAGAGGATACGCGAGAAGAATGGGCAAGTCTAGTGCAGAGGGCGGTATCATGTTTGATGATTGGTGGTGGCATTGGGATCGACTACAGCATTCTACGTCCGGAAGGGAAACCATTGAGTCGTACTGGTGGTTTATCTTCAGGCCCAATTCCACTTATGCAGATGATCAACGAGGTTGGTCGTGGCGTTATGCAAGGGGGATCACGTCGATCTGCTATCTACGCCTCATTGAACTGGCTACACGAAGATATTTCAGCATTCTTAAAGACTAAGAATTGGTCAGATGAAATCAAAGCAATGAAGAATAAGAACTTCAATGCTACAGCACCACTAGACATGACTAATATTTCTGTTAACTATGACGACAAATGGTTGTATAATGCTGATCGTGCTTCTCTTCATACTTTTGTAGAGAATTTTCGTCAATCTATGATGACTGGTGAACCCGGTTTTAGCTTTAACTTTGGTGATAAACAAAATGAAACACTTCGTAATGCTTGTACAGAACTTACAAGTGAAGATGATTCTGACGTATGTAATCTTGGCTCAATCAATATCAGCAATATTACTAGTCTGGAAGAGTTCAAACAAATTGTTAACCTTGGATCTAAGTTTCTGGTGTGTGGAACCCTCCGCGCGGACCTCCCGTATGACAAAGTTTATAAAGTACGGGAAAAGAATCGGAGACTGGGATTGGGCCTCATGGGGATACATGCGTGGCTCCTACAACGAGGATACGGCTACGAAGTAACACCAGAACTACATGAATGGTTAAAGGTATATAAAGATGAATCCGAGCGAGCAGCTAATGAACACTGTGAACGATTATTTATCTCAAAGCCAGTTGCCTATCGCGCTATTGCTCCAACAGGATCAATTGGTATTCTCGCTAAAGTCTTGGCCGTTATCTAAGTAATTAGATAAATGAATTGGGTGAACTCAGGGGAACCCTAAAAGTATTGACGGTATTCCTATTATGTGGTACAATGTAGTTGAATAGAACCATATTATAGGAGTACAAAATGAAATATAATCAATTAACAATCATAGAAGAAGTAAACCACAAACATCGTTGGATGTTTAAAACACAATGCGATTGTGGTAAAATAGAACTTAAACGAAAAGACTGGGTTATCTCTGGTAGAACAACTAGCTGTAAATCATGCTCTAGTAAACGTACTGCTAAGAATTATCCACCACCAATAAATTTTCAAGGTATTGGTGGTTTATCTAAAACACACTTTAGTACAATAAAAAACAGTGCTAAGAAACGAAACATACCATTTACAATAACTATGGAACAGCTTTGGTCTTTATATGAAGATCAATGTGGTTATTGTGCTTTAACTGGATTACCTATAACATTAGTACCAGCAATAAAACAATCTAATGTTAATTGGGATTTGATAACTGCTTCTGTTGATAGAATAGATTCAACAAAAGGTTATGAAGTTGGTAATGTTTGGTGGGTACACAAAGAAGTTAATCGTTTAAAAAATAATTACTCTCTACAAGATTTAGTTTATTGGTGTAAACTCATTGTTAGTATTCATGGAAATCCTGATCCAAGCCAAAGCACCTAAAAGGGTTTTGGAAGGAGCAACGACTAGGTGGTGACGAAAGAATAATCCACCCACGAGCGCCCAACATCCAACTCTGGATGATGATATAGTCTGAACTATGGGGAAACTCATAGAAGTTAGGATAAAGAGCCTAACGATAACACCAGTGGGGACAACTACTGGAATCGAACCTCTGTTCGCGGTTGCCTATAAACGTCGATACCTTACAGATGGTACTAAGTGGAAGTACGAGTACGTCGTGGACACCACGGCGGATCAACTAATTAAGGAGTATGGTCTAGATCCTAATAAGATCGAGACTGCTTATGGACTAAGTCATGACTACGAAAAACGAATTAAATTCCAAGCAGACATTCAAGATTACGTTGACATGTCAATTAGTTCCACAATCAACCTACCCGCCTTTGGAAGCAAAGGAAATAGCGAGTCGGATGTTACAAGGTTTGCAGAGACACTGTCACGCTATGCGCCACGTCTACGGGGCTTCACTTGTTATCCAGATGGAAGTCGAGGAGGTCAACCACTAACAGAAGTACCTTATGAAGAAGCAGTAAAGCACAAAGGCATTGTGTATGAAGAGAACATTGATCGCGCTTGTGTGAGTGGAGTATGCGGTCTATGATTCCTATGTTTAACTTTGACTTTATCTCTGGTGTGTCTGTTGGTATTGAGTTCTTCACAGGAGATGCGCTGCTAGAAGGTGATAAGTTTGCTATGACTATTGACCTATTTATTGTACGATTTACTTATGTTATTACAGAGGGAAAATAAGAATAATATGCCTCAATTTGATCCAAAGATTGAATCCTTTGATGTGTTTCTAGACAACTTGATTGAGTGGATTCTAGAACAACAGAAACAGTAGACGTAATAAAGCCCCCAGTCCTAGCGGATTTGGGGGCTTTTTTATGCAGTCTCAAACAACTTACGTTCAGCGGCACGCCTTGCAATGAGGCCATTCAGTTTCTTGCCACCTGAATACACCCATTTATCAAACTCAGCAGCAGCACCTTTATAATCACCACTATTAAGCTTACGTCGTAGTGTACTACCTAGTAACCTACCTTCGCCTAGATTAAAAACAAAGCTAGTTAAGGCACCAAGTTGGTTATCAGTTAGTGGTACTGTGATTAGTCGTTTAACAGCATCCTCGGCTTCCTCGTAGTCATGGTCTAAAAAAACCTCCGCCTGAGCAGCGGAGATCTTTTGACCTAACTTAACACCACGTGTGTGTCCATAACCAATAGTTGGGATACCTGCCGGACAAAGATAAGCTTCTAACTTTAGTCCTTCATACTGCTTAATGATTGGAATACCTTTCATTTACCTGCCCTTCTTTGTAAGTAAGCGCCTAGATTATCACGAATGATCTTATCCTGTTGATCTGGCGATACCTCACCAGTCTTAGGATTCCAGTAGCGATTGAATAGCCCCGGCGAGTTCATTTTAGCAATCTGGTTCTCAATCTTTTGATCTAGATTGGACTTGCTATAACCTTTAGCCTCAACAAGTAGCTTATCAAGAGCTTTGTTACCACGTTCTTCATCACCATGAACATAATACTGAACAGCATCTTCAACAAGAGAGTCAACTCGCTTATCACGTTCACGTCCAGCAAGTAACTTTCTGTTGTCCATTGCTTGTTCTGTAGTAGAAGATCCAATAAATGGTGCAATTTTGGCTTTAGTATCACGAACAACACCACCCTGTCCTTGTTTACCCATTCTAGTAAAAGCTGGACCCTCATTTGTAATAAGATCCCAGTTGTTTCTAGATTGATCTACAATACCAGATACCCAGCCCTTTGGTAGAACTTTCTTTAGGGCTTGATCACGCTCAGGTACTGTTGAGTTAGGACTAATAGCCGGAATAACGTTAGCAACAACATCAGAACCCCAAGCTAGGTGTGGAGCAAAAGCTAGGATACCTTCTTTCTCAATGTCAATTAACTTGTTAAAGAGTGATGTGTATCGCATAGAAGCATCCATGTCAATACCTGTAGCATCAGATAGCATACCCATGGATACCCAACGTGGAGCATGATCCATAATTAATTCAGATACATTAGGCCATTCATTACCCCACCAACCAAGACGAACACCAGCTTGTCGTAGTAGTTCATACTCAGCTAGAATTGGTAGTGATACTGCACCACCAAGAGCCATCATAACAGCAGATGTCATGATAAGCGGTGCTGATGTTCTAGCAGATGGTTGTTTAACAAACTCTTTAATATCCACAATCATGTTACCCAACTGGGCGTGGGCAAAGGTTGCTAGAGTAGCACCCTGCTCACCAACAATACCCATCTCACGATAAATTGCAGGTACTTTCTTACTACCATATGCTACCATGTTATCGGTAGCATCACGTGCTGCTTTGTCTCGTAACTCTGTTCCAGTTAACCCACTACGTTTGTGTAGGTTATAGAAGAACAGGAAGGAAGCATAGCGTGAGCCTTGGTCACCCCAAGCAGAGATCTTCTTACCTGAGATAGTATCCACTGCTCTGTTCAACGCTGAGTTTGGATCAGTACCAATACGCATATCATTATAATCATTAGTCATCTGTGGATGGAATGTATTATAATGAGTAGCAACAAAGTGGATGTCTTTTTCAAGTTGTGGATCTAACTTACCTGTTGCCTTACCAATACTGAGTTGCATTAAGGTTTCACCAAAGGCAGTCAGAACTTGGCGTGGTGTTTCACCTTCTTTGAAGGCACTACGCAAAGAGTTCAAAGCCTGTAGTGGTTGTGCTACCCAGATGGCTGGTTTCATCAAAATGTTGGAGATATAGAACGCATTATTAAATAGACCCATAAAGCGATCAATCGTATGCATATCCCTATTCTTATACCCAAAGACAGAATCTACACGTTCACTAAAGAACTCTCGTGTTTTAGTTGAGAGGTCGTGTACTGCTGCAGACCAAGAACCTTCCTTGTATGGAACACCAATCTGTGTTTGAATGTAATAGTTTAGAAGTTCGTTTGTTGTTGGATCAATCTTATGCCCATAATCAATCTGAAAATCAATGTAATCCTTCTGCACTGATCTGGACATAATGTTTTGAGCATAGTTCTCAACCATCCGTGGAATAGCAGTACGTAACTGTTCACCCATCTGGCGTGGAGTCATACCAAACTGATCACCGATAAAGCCACCAACAATATTAGACTGCATAGTATGAACACCAATGTTTGAGTTTTGCTCATTCATGGCCTCATCTGTGCGTTTAATAAAGTCCTCTAGATCCTTCCCATGTAAACCACTAAGTGTATTTAGGAAATCTTTTAAGGATTGTGTGGCATTACCTTCCTTAATATTCTTGGTGTGTGCATAAGTAACATCAGCATCAGGGTTCTGTGCTTTAACTTGTTTAATCCAGTGATCGGCTTCCTTTTTAGTTAGGAAGTGCTGTTGCTTAACAAGAACACCATTAATACGTGCTTGCATAGTATGATCACCAACACGACTAGTTAACATATAACCAATACGTTGTTTTAGTTTGGTGTAATCTAATCCTTTATTGGCTAGCATCTTAACAGAAGCTTCCCAAAGCTTGGTAGTTGCTTTGTTAATAGCCTCGGCAAAGATCTTTTCCTCTCGTGACCACTGAGCTTCATTAGCTTTAATGGTATCAGGAGCATCAATACCATTACGATAACCATCCACTAGCTTTGAATAAACAGCATGAATCCGCTCACCCTTTAATGGACGCATAGAGGGCACTAGTGCATCAGCCTTATCGGAACCACTGATTGGATAAAAGTATTTACCTTTGTTCCTCCAATCTGGAAGTGCATCAAAACCATGGTTAATATCACGCACTAAGTTTTCCTTAGCACGTTCTGCTTGTAGGATCTTCTTTTCCATGATTGGGAAGTGTGGATCATGGCGCATTAACTGTGGTAGATTCTGTGTAAAGGTATGAGCAAAGATCTTCTGTGATCCAGACTTGATTGCAGCAACAGCATCCTGTGCTTTAGTCATCTTGTTAAAGCTATACAAACCATGTGGTTTGTTAGGATCAAAGCCTGGTGGTAGTCCTTCTGATGTTTGGATTAACAACTCACCATAATGAAGTACATCATCTAGCGCGGTGCGCTCTTCACCCTTAAGTCCTAGCATGTTCTTAATGGCATTAGACAGAGATGAGAATACCTTTGTTGGTCCCATCTTGATGTGATCTAGTGCTAACATGAATCGATGATCAGACATACCATAAGCTACGAACTCACGCGAGTTCTCAAAGACAATAGCTAAAGACTCTTTGTCCATAAAGCGAGCAAGAGTAGCCATCTTTTCTTTAGAGTTCTTGATTGAGTTATATAGTTCTGTAATTGCGCGTGCTCCGCGCACTTGTTGTGGATCAGTTAACTGACCACGAGAGAATAGAGATAAAGCACGATTGACAGCACTATGAACAACTTCATGTAGGAACACAGTAGGTGAGGAAGATACATCACCCTTCATATGCACATAACCACTGATGTTGTCAAACCCACCGGCATGTTGGAAGTTTGGATCTTCTACATACTTACCAGTACCAACTAAAGGATTATCGAGTAATGCCTTAGCTAGCTTACCTAGAGCACGTCCATAGTTATTAAGATCAGCATGGTTCTTAGGATCAGCAAGTAAAGCGAGACCCTCGCGGATACCACCACGACGTAGTGCTTCGAGCATAGGCTCACGAAGGACCCAAGCTAGCTTCTCTTCAGCAGCAGAGTGAAAACTAAAGTCAGATTTTTGCTGTTGAGTTCTCTTCTTGTTTAAAGCAGCTTCAATGTGATTATACTCACGTTGTAGCATGTCCTTAAAGCTTAGTGCATCTTGACCAGCAGGTGAGAATAAACCGTTATCTAAAATAGAGTTATAAACACCGTCAATCTTCTGTTGTTTATTTAGAAGCATACGCTCCAACACAGGGATTGACAGATCACTGAAATCACGACTTAAGATAGAATCCTGAACCGCATCACGAGTCGGTAGTGGTTCAAACTCTTGTTTTGGTGCAACGGTATCAGAAACTACAGGTTCTTCTTGTTTTACAGGAGTTACTTCTTCTCCATGTACTTTAGCTAAGTTAGCTTCAAGCCAATCGGCTGTTTCATTATACCTAGCTTCTACTTCCTGTAGCCTTGTGCGTTGTTCTGTAGTTAGTGCAGCACCACGCTTAGATAGCTCTTTGTATTCGCTTTCTAAGGCACTTAGTTCTGCTTCCTTAGCACTGTACTCAGTAACCAACTGATCGTCGATTCTAGACCCCTCTACGTCAGTCCTAGAGGTATTCCGGATAGGTGTGTCTTGTCCTAGAGAAGCATATAATTTACTAAGCTCATTAATCTTAGTCATCTTATCTTCTAACAGACGAATACTGTAGTCACTCTGTGGGTCTTTCTGTCGTGCTAGCTGATCATCAATAGCCTTGATAGAAGCTTCACGAACAGCAATGGCATTCTCTACATCTTTATTTAGGTTTAGATCTAACTTTGGTTCTTGTGTGGTTGGTTTTGTATATGGTGTTTTATCACCAACAGTAACCTTTGTGTTATTACCAGATGGTAATACACCAAATCCAGCACCCATAACACCAGCTAATGCTGTTGTTTCTAGTGTTGGATTAAATTGTTGTTTGGTGGCTTCTGTATCAGCTAGATCAGCGATAGCCTTACGAGTAATGAAGTCTTGTCCTGTATTAAGCGCAGCACCTTGTAGAACACGCTTACCTAAACCACCGGCAGGATTAATAGCAAGACCGGCGGTATTACCCACTGTGTCTAACAGTGTACCAGTAATAGCTTTATCTAAAGTCTCACCATTGTTAATCATAGACATACCAGTGTCAGCAGGACTAAATGGCATGGCTAACATTTGAGCAGGTAGTGTAGTGACCATGGATGCTAACTTACCACCAAAGGTTTGCTCAGCATCTTGTGGTGTCCAATAATCTTGAGTCTCCTTGGCAATACGATCAGTTTCACCAAAGATTTTATCACTAATGTCAGTAGCACCTAATGCTCCTGCTGCACCACCGGCAAGCAGACCAACACCTTTAGTGAGTGTTGATGCTGCGTTACCTAGACCAATTTGAAAGTCTTCACCTAAAGTAGTCTTACGTTTTGTCTTAACAGAAGCTAGAGCAAGCAACCCATCATCAGATAGGGCATCATAATTCTTTTGTGAGATGGCAATTAGATCATCATCAGATAGGTTATCTAAACTCATTTATTGTCCTTTAGTGATTTTATCAATTAAAGCTTTTCTCTGTTCTGGTGACAGCTTTGTTGCTGGCTGTTGTTGTGTACCAGTACTTGGAGTATAAGTCTGTTGTGGTGGTTTTTCTGTTAGTGGTACTTGATCGCCAAGTTTAGGTAGGTCAAGTTTAGTACCGGGTTGTACCTTAGCAGCATTCTTAGCATTAAAGATGCTAGCTAGTTCAGCCATATACTGTTCATATGTAATCTGACCAGAAGCATACTTCTGTGTTAGTTGTCTAGCTAGGGCTTCTTCGGCGGACTTGACTGGTTTATCACCACCACTATTACGCATGAGGGCTTCTTGAATGGCCTTACGTGCATTCAACTCAGCAATATACTCCCTAGTATCATCCTTCATTTCGCTGATTTGTTGATTCTGTAGGAACTTGGGATCATTCTGTTTGAGAGTGTTAGCCAAGGCAACAGACTCTGTAGCAGCAGCAATTCTATCTTTCTCTGGTAGAGATTGATCGTACTGTCGTTCCATACCACCAAACATACGACCAAATAAATTATCAGAACTAGTATCTCGCTTGGCCTTGGCCTGCTCAGCAGCAATCTGGAATGGTAAGAGTGCCATGGCCTTTTGACCAGCAGCATCCTGAGAGTTATTCTGTCCAATATAACCACGTTGATAGGCATCAAGCATCTCATGTGATCTAGCAACAGTAGCACGATCTGATTCTGTTTGCTTGATGTTAACATCCAATGGCTGCATCTGCTGCTCACGTTGGTTTGCTAGGAACTGTTTAATGATTTCAAGCTCAGCGCTGTTATCAGCGTTAGCAGCATTGAAGCCTTGATAAACAGCACCTAGACCAAACTCTGGTTTGTAACCAGTTTCAATCATAGGTAGTGCCATATTACTTCATTCCTAACTTTTCTTTGATTGCTTGAATATCAGCATTGGTTGTGTTATTACCAGCATTATAACCAACAGCAGACAGAAGAGGAGAAATATAACCATGAACATCAGCGTTGTTGCCTTGCTGCATCGCAGAGATTAGACTAGACAAACCACTTGGATTAATGTTAGCACCAGCAGGAGTATAGAGACTATCCATATACTTCTGAGCTACTCCAGCCATAGCAGCCATCAGTGCTGGATCAGTGGTAGCAGAGTTACTACGACGACCTGCAGCAGCATCCTTAATAGCTTGTGCACGTTTTAGTTGCTCTACCTGATCCCGCACAATGGGTGCTGAGTATGGATCTTGTACTGTGCGTGCTAGTTCTTGTTGATACTGCCCACGTTGTGCTCCGAATGGATCCATGGCTGGTTGCATTTGACGAACCATTTGTTGAGTCATGGCAGCCTTTTTCTTGTTCTGACTACCTTCCATCAGAGCACCAATACCTGACACAAAAGCTTTGTTGTTAAACAGATTGGCTAGTGTATTTTGAACACCACTAGTATCCCAATTAGTATTCCAATTAGTTGGACTCGGCATCATACCAGCAGCTTGTTGCTCAGCACCTGATAACTGAATAGGTTCCATCTGACCCCATTCTGGTGTCGGCATATTACTGATGTTAGAATTAAAATCAAACTGTGGTTGCTGAAAGTTTTGTTGTGGCATAGACCAATCATAATTAAAATCATTAGGACTGGTTGACCATTGTTGTTGTTCAGCACTAGGATCGTAACCTAAGTCATCCTCCTGTACGGCAGCATTCTGATCTAAGAAATCATAATCTTCTTCAAACATAGTTTATCCTTTAAGTTGGTGCGGTGTATGCAGTTACAACACCATTAGAAAGAGTCATAGACCCATTAGTTCCGCCAGTTGTTAACTTAGCAAGAGTTACTATACCAGTAAAACCGGCTGCTTGTGTAGCCAAAGGTCCTAAACCAGTAATAGTTGTGTGTGCTTGTGTTCCGGTATGATTTGCTCTATCTCGATCAGAATCATGATAATGTAAGGTAGTATTAGTACCACCAAGTATACCACTATGTTGAGCAGAGGTCAAGTGATACATCTCACCAGAAGTACCACCCTGTAGTCCTTGTGTTTGATTGTGTAGTCTAGTTGCTAGGTCTGTTAGATTAGAACCAGAGAAGTTAATAATATACCAAGGAACAGAACCAGAAGTGCTGACGTAGTTTCGCAATTGGCGATACCATTCAAGCCATGTAAATGAGCCGGGTTTATCATTGATCGGTGGTGGTGGTAATGTAGCCATTATGAAATACCTTTAGTGTAAGTACACTCAAGAGACTCAAGACGTAGTGGGTAGTTTAAACTATGTGTGATACGGAAAGCTCTCCGACGGAAAGCACCCATACGATGAAAGGCCGGGAAGCTATCAGTCAAACCAATAGTCTTTGGATTAGACCAAGACTTATAATCATCATCACTAAACGAAACAACAACAGCATTTCCTGTTTCATAACTATCACCAACAACTTTTATATTGGACATGAACTTACGTACATATGTATCCATATCATACTTATTGGTTACAATTTCAACAAGAATTCCTGTACCATCATCCTGACTATTGTCTACATCGAGCTTGTATAGACTTCCATTAGAGTTGTGTAGTAGGTATGCAACACCAGTTGCGTTGTCTGCCATGTAGTCGCAAGCAAAAACGCCGTGACTTCCAGCGGTGTTAGAAGACCACTCATGCCATAGCTTTTCGTCTGTGTCATAAACAAGAGTCCTTCCTAAAGTCTTAAGATTAATTACATAAAACATATGCCCCTTTGTGCGTAGACCATAACCACGACAATCTGACATATCTGTTTCAGCATCTAGAATACGTTCAATATATTCATCAGATACTTTCTTTGGTTGGAAACCTTCTACTAACCAAACTGCTCTACCACCTGAATCAGACTGTGAGATATAGGCACAGAACTTTTCATTCTGATAAATACAGTATGGTGCTGCAACACCCATTTGAATTGTGGTTGAATCATTGCGACTTAATGGAGAACCACTAGCGTTAGCAGCATCATAGAAGAATTCAATAGAGTTACCGCCCATAACAACGACTTGGTTATTCTGTCGAGCTAGTGCCCTAACTGAATCAGGGAACATCTCAGCAGACAAGAAGTTACTAGCAGTCCAAGATGTGGGTACATCTAGATCACAGTTATAAACATCACTTCCTTTTGCTAGAATAATATAACCATCGAGAAAAGTAGGTGATGGGATGTGTGGTGTTGGGAAATCAGCATCCACAATCTGTGTAGCAGTACCAGCACTATTGATAACCCAACCACTAGTACCATCACAGATAAACAGATAATCACCAGTAGAAGCTGAGTTACCAATAATCATACCAAGCGGACCAGTTGAGGTTGTTAGTGTGATCTTAGCCACAGGACTAACAGCATCTTCATATACAGTATTACCAACAGCAACATAAAACTTGTTGTTAAAGTAGATTACACCACGACCTTCACCGGTACCATAATCACGATATAGGGTCAAGCCCGGACGTTTGTTTAGGAAGATCTTGGTGTTCTCTAATTGCTCTACCTTACGTGTTTCAGGGAACACGTTAACAAACCGCTGGTCCTTTGTTGGACTATAACCACGATTTGTATAAGCACCAATCAGAGGTAGTCTGGTTGTTTCCGGCCTATCAGCGGGTTGTCTTTGTTGAGCCATCCTTATTCCTTAGCATAATCTTAGCTAGACCTGTTACGTTTCTAGCTAGATTTAAATTACGATCATTGGCTTGTTGGTTAAATGTTTTGTTCTGCATATCTGTAGAGTTCAAGAAACCATGTAGGCCACCTGACATAGCACCATAAAGAGAACCAGCAACAGGACTGTTCTTACTATACAAGCTACTAATACCACCCGAAGCAGCACCACCTAACATCTTAGAACCAATCTCACCTAATATACCTCTAGTAGCATTAGCTAGTGCACCACCAGCCTCACCACCTGCTGTTGAGAACAAAGCAGAAGCAAGAGCAGACTTAGCGTCCATACCCTTAGAGAAGTTACCTAAAGCGCCTAGACCAAAGTTAGTAGCAGCACGAGCCATGCTCGGAGAAACAACACCAGTATCAGAAATATACTTAGACAACGAACTCATTGGGTTAATGCCAGCAGCACCCAAACCACTTAGAGCACCACCAACTAAATCACCTTTACGTAAAGCCTCAGAGGCATTCAGACCAGCAGCGATTTGGCTAATCAACTGAGAAGCACCAGAACTAGTAGCAGCGGCTGCTGTACCAGTTGCTGCACCTGCCGTTGCTCCACCACCAGCCCCAGTCGCTTGTCCAGCCCCAGCACCTGCACCACCTAGACCATAGGAGACAGCAGCTAATACAATAGGAGCTACCTTATTAAAGGCTTCTTCTTGTGACTTAGATCCTGTTAGACCAACAATCTGATCTTGTGTCCAGTTATGCCCTGGATCAACTTTATCTAGAATAGGATCAAGACGATCAAAGACAGCACTATAAATACCACGATCTCCGGCTGTGTTATAGAACTTCTCACCACCAATAGACTTATAAAAAATAGGGTCAGTATACTTAGCAATCTTACCCATGGTGTTAGAAAAACTCTTCATCAAAGGTGAGCTACTAGATGTCTGTGATCCTTGTTGACGTTCAAAGAAATCTTTGTTTAACCAACCGGGGTTATCTTGAATCTTATCTGGTGTTAGGGTAAAAGAGTTATTACCGATAATGGCATTCTGATTCCACCATGGTTGATTAACATATTCACGGCCCATCCCAAGAGCGCCAACATCCCATGAGGTTGTTTTCTTTTTCTTTAGGAAGTTACCACTAGAGGAGGTACTTTGTTGGTTCCATTGACTGGTAATAGGATCAACATCATTTATGTTATAACCAAACAACTTACCATCATAGATAATAGGCTTTGAACCAAACAGAATATTCTCACCCCTAATAGGATCAGCTATGTTGTTACCACCAATAGCACGATCAGAGAAAGTACCATTGACTCCACCATAATTTAGGATTTGTCCTAGGACTTCCCAATCACGTGTGTTGTTTCCAGATAGACCATAACTAGCATTAGCTTGTCTAGCAGCCTCAGCCTCGGCTTGTGTCCTATAATTAGAACCATTGAAATTAAAACCATCAATTAATTGCTCATATTGGTATTGAGATGATTCTGGAAAACCACCTTGATTTCTAATAATGGGTATATCATTATAAAAGGATTGGTAGTTTTCTATATAATTGGGATTTTTACGATAACCAGCTTCTGCTAATTTTTGTTCATTAAGTGTTTTATCTAGAACACCATAGTCACCAACTGGATTATACCAAGAAGGTAGATCATAAACAGAATCTGGTAGTGAGTTTGTGCCTGTCCAATACTTAGTTGGATTAACAGAAGTTTTACTAAGTCGTAATTCACGCGCTGCATCCTGAACTGATTTATAGCCTGTACCTAGATTCTGTCCATTGTTCATGATGGAGTATTTACCACCACCCAAGTTAACATCATCAGCATCTTGACCACCCCAAGAAAACTTTAGTGGGTCTTGATCACCATAGTAAACAGTACCCTCACTACTTGTATCTTGTATACCAAGACCAGCAGCTTGTAACAGGGATCTATCTGATCCCGGAGGTAATGGTTTTCTACCAGCACCAAGAAACTCTGAGGGTTGTTGTGCTTGTTGTAGAAAGGATTTGTTTTGTAAACTAAAAGCATTTGGATCAGTCTCGCCTAGTCGCATCATCTCACGACGTTGGCGCTGGCTACCAATCTTTTGTCGATTGATAGCATCAGCAATTTGACTTTGATCAAACACTTGATTAAGTCCAGTAGCAGCCATTACCAGTTCCTAGTATCTCTTTGGAAGTATAGAGAACCTTCCTCTAATCCAAAGTTAAGTGCATCGTTTTTAATGATAGTCATTTCTTGCCACAGGAGTTTACGATCTGCCCCGGGAACACCATACTCAGGAGCAAGGCGTGTGGCCAGTCCATATGTAACAGCATCGTACCATTCTTGTGGGAAGTCTGGATTATCTGTAGAAGCATCAAAATCCTCAAAGGGGATCTGACAAACATATTGAATTACATTTGAAGCAGCTTCCGTAGCAGTAGGAACAGGGAACACATACAACTTACTATCGTCCCGACGAGGATCAAAATACACTTGAATGGGATTGCCAGTACTTGTTTTATTCCCAAGGCTATTGTACTCCTGTTTTGTAACCAAACGCATTGGTACATCAACATTAGAAACAGTGTTATGATTCCAAGCTTGGTATACCTTAAGTGGCTTTGGGTTACTTAATGTATATACTGACTGCCCTGCCACAAGAGTTACTTGTTTCTGTGTGATAGCCCAGAGAGGCATACCATCAGCTTGCCATGCTTTAACCAAGCCATTCAAAGCAGCAGCAGCTTCTGTAACTTGATCTGCGGTGGGTGTTTCCCCCTGAGCTAGTACACCAATTAGGCGCAAAGCGCGTTTAATAATATCATCTCTTGTAACAGAGAAGTCTGTGCTGTTTGATGTAGTCATAGTTTAACGTGATCCTTTACCCAATATACAAAAGCACCTAAGGGTGCACCAACGTACAATAGGAACTTAAATAGCAATACAATTCCCTTAGATTTTTGTAGGATGTCTACTAGTTCCTTGATATGTGGTTTGAGTTGTTGTTCCTCAATTAGATGTGCTTCCATAATAGCTCGAAGTTCTGCTATTTGTTTTAAGACTTCACTATCATGGTGCCGCCGCTCTCCTCCATCCCAAGTCATTTATATAACCCACAAATTGCTTCAATAGGGGCTGATGGGAACCACGACACATATGAACCACAATCAATACCAACTGCAACACCGTTCCAGTAAATTAGGTTTTCCATTAAGCTATCCTGTATGAGCCATTTACGATAAGACGCGACCTATCAGACGCAGGATAGGTGTTGACGAAAATCAGGAGGTCACTTTTGTCCATTTTTAACGCTCCGAAATTAATCTACGAATACTTTATTTGGAGGTGGCCCACCTTCTAAAAACGAAGGAAGCTCACCCCTTGGAGGATCGACTTTTTCTATCTTTAGATCAACGCCATTCGGTTTCGTATCAACTACGCGCCGCAACTGTTCATTGATTGCGTTGATTACCGGAGCAGCACGAAAGAATGGCATGTTAACAAGCGCATCATTCACCGTCTGAAGCTGTTCTCCGTCAAGAGTGATCGTGTATGTTTTCATGTTCATGGCTCGTAGTAAGGGATAACTTTGATGTTTCCGCCGATTTCGACCTTCAAATATCCAGTCGGATTTGATGGTAAAACCTGAGCAGCACCAGCAACGCCATGTGTTGTTTGAGTGATCGTTGTATCGAAATACACTCTCCCATCTTGCTTGATTGCGAACTTGGCAACCCCGTTACCATCCGTGTAGGTTAGCCAAGCGTTCCCTGAAACAGGAGTGCCGGAACCCTGAATTTGCAAACCGACCTTTGAAACGGCGTGCTTGATAACGAGTGGTGTGTATGTACTCGATGACGTTGAATCAAAAAAAATCCCATAGGACACACAAGCATCGGAACTGTAATAGATGCCTGTCAGGAATTTCTGCGGTAACGATCCTTCACGGCAAATATGAATTCCGATAGAACTATCGTAGTCACCACCTGCACCAACAGTCAGAGCCACAGGATGCTGGTCTGACGTTCCAATCGCTCTGTTGGGTGGGAGTGCCAACGATGGCGCACCGCCATGATTGAACGAATCAATTTCGTTTGTAACTACACCTGTCGTCGCGTACTGCCGTGCTTCTGCGTAGATTCCGAAAGCAGTATTTCCAGCGTTACGGTTACGACCATACCCGGTTACTCCGGTTGGAAATCCAAAAGTAGAGGCCGGATTGTCGTTGTCCGCGATCCCGATGATGCAGTTGTGATTACCAGTTGCATAAACCTTGAAAGCACCTTGTCCGAACGCTGGATATGGATCAACCGTGCTTGACCCAGTGAATGATGCGCCGTTTGTATACATCCGACGCGGCGAGGTAACAGCACTGTCTGTCTTATATGTCCCTGCTGGAACATAAACTGGTTTCCCTGTGGCTATTGCTGAATTGAACGCTGCCGAATCATCAGCAACACCATCACCAACAGCGCCGAAATCCTTAACCGATGCAACTTCTGATACTTTATCTTGAAGCGTGTTTAAAAACTCAGCATTAATTACAGTTTTACCATCAACATAATTTTGTTGAACTGAATTCCATGTCATTATAATTGTCCTTGTAAAATTTTACCAGTTACAGCACAACCTACTGTGGCATAACCCGGCGTTGCTGTTGATCCTGTAATTGTGCAGTAATCCGCTGGATCTGCAATAATATCAGCCCTAGCACAATCAGCCTCACCCATGTCAGCACGACCTTGTGATGTATAGAGTGAACATACAAACGTGAAGATTAGTTCAGGAACTGGTCTTGTGTATGGTACTGTAATTTGATCTTGCTTGGACTTAACAAAGTCCTGCTCGTGTCGTATCTCATAATCATCACGACAGACTAAGAACCCATCCCAACGTAGTCTAGATTCACTAGCTTTGATTTTCTTAGAGCATACATCACATACAGTATTCCACTCATGTGGGATGTAATGATTCTTTTTCATTTATTTAAGAGCCAAAAATTGTGGTAAAGTCAGTGCGTTTGTACTACCGCCACCACCAGATGTTAATGTTCTTGTGGCATATTCCCACACAGCTTGGGCAAGTGTATTCATATCTACACCACCGCTAGAAGCAGTATTAAGTTTATTGCCCATAGTACCAACATCATTATACTCAGAGGCAATGGCTTCCCACACCGATCTAGCCAAGTTCTCAGGACTTAATTCAGTGAATGGTGTCCACTCGCCTTGCATATTAAGTAATCCCTTCAGATCACTTGTACCAGACATAGTGACTACACTACCAGTACCCTCAAATGGAACTACCATAGACAGACTAGATGTACCAGTCATTGTCAATGTCCAGTTACCACTCATACCAATAGTGAGCTTAAGGGCAGCATTATCCCCAGTCACAGATAGGATCATTGTATTGGCTGACAAGCCAACAGTCATACTAAGATTGGCATCAGGCACTGTGAAGGTAATACTACCAGTACCAGACAGAGGACCACCTTTCAGCAAATTACCTGTACCTTCTATACTACAAAATACAGGACTAGCAGTAGCCATTGATCCGGCCGTAAGTGGTGGCACAACAGCTTTCATGTTATAACCATCAGGTGTGCTCGCTGTCTTTGCAAAACTAGAACTGACAAATCTATTTCTAGAATCACCAAGTCCTTTTAGTCTTGCATCTAATCCCGGTGCTACACCAATTCCCTTGTATGTACTTCTGGTCATATAACGACCATTAGGCCAGAGAGCCATGATTACCCCCAGACTACTTCAATACCACCAGCAAGAGTAGTAGAAGCGGCAGCAGCATCACCAACATTAGGCCAATCTATATTATTAAATAGTAGATTAAGCAGATTGGTTTCAGAAGCATTGCTCATTGACATATAATATTCCTTATAAATATAATAGCGTTAATCTATCTGACCAAACGTTATCTTTGTTTTGATTTCCATCGGCATAAGTTAATTTCCAAACAGAACCAATCTGCTCCATTTTTTTAATTGACCAAACCGGTGCTGTTTCATCCGCACCTAAGTTACCCTCACCGATATATAACAGAGTATCAGAGATTTGATCAAGTCTAATAGAAAAATAACTATCAACAGAAGTAACGTTTGATACAGACATATTAACCCATCACAGCACGAAGTTTAGCAATCTTTTCAGAGTACTCAGAAATCTGAGCATCCAGTTGTTGTTGTCGAACACGAAGGGAGTCCTCTTGCTGCCGTAGTTGCTTCTCACGCCCTTCAAAAGAAGAGGCTAATGCCTTAGCTGCAGCCGTGCGTTCTGAAGCCTCCTGAAGCGATTTAGCGGCATTCTGTAGGGCTTCGTCTAGATCACGTTTCTTCTTGGACAGTAGTTCTACTTCACGCTCAACATAGGAATCACGCTCTTTTGTTTGTTTTTCAAAATCAGCTTGTAACTCAGCACGTTCTTTTTCAACTTCTTTACGTAGTTTATCAAGTTCTGATGCTTTACCAACAGTAGCAATAACAGCATTTAGACGCTCTTGTTCGTCTTTGATATTCTGTAGTACACGCTCGTACTTGGCTGGGTTTTTAACCAGATCAATAAAATCAGAGATGTCTTGAATGTTCATTATCGTAGACCTTGTAGGAGTGTGATAGTAGTTGTGCCTGTACCAGCAGTGTTGTTGATACGTATGGCACGAATTGGGAAGGCGTAGTTACCATCCTTGTTTGTAGTTTGTGCTACAAGAGATGCGTGTTTAAAAGCAGTTGGGGTAACACCCTGAGCTAGAACATTATCAAAGGTATGTTCAATATCATAAGTAATAGTACCATTAACGACTACACCAAAACCGACATTAAATGGATTTTGTTTATAGTCTAGGGGAATCCACGCCGATACTCCTGTGCCTGTAATACTTAATTCCTGTGGACGCATAAAAATTCCTCAATAAAAAGGGAGCAAACTGCGGTTAAACAATTTACTCCCTTGAGTCTTACTTAGAAACTAAAACCCTGTTGTGGGAGATAGTATTCTACTTTAACTAGCCATGGACCACCAGCGGTACTAGCACCACCAGTTTCATTATAACGGGCCTTATATAGAGTATCAGCAGTTAGCTGAGTACCCATAGAAGTACCACCAGCACCAGCAACGTTAAAATAACCTTTACCGTTAGTCTTAACATCAAAGCTATCAACTAGCTCATCTGCAGTGCCAGGGTTTGTACCAACGTCAATAATAGCGGTGGTAACAGCATTAGATACAACTGGGCCTAGGACATAGGCACCAGCGATAACAGAACCCTTTGGTAGAACGAAGGCATCAAATGCAGTCGTATCTGAGCGGGTAACTTGTACTACTTTACTAAGTAGTTCTACTGCTGGAGGAGTAGTAGAGTTGACTACCTGATTAGGACGTACAGCCATTTACTACTCCTTTTTATTAAGCGCCTTGGCTACCGTAGATAGCACGTGGATCAGACCAACCGAAGCTGTAGCGAGCAGTGGCCTTGAACTTAGCGTTCTCAGTATCGAAATCGTTATCCATCTCGAACTGATCACCACGACGTTCAAAGTACTTGAGACCATCCTTAACGTTGGTTAGGATGTACCAAGCATCTGGATCGGTTAGGTAGTGGTTAGTAATAACATTACTAAAGATACCAAGATCCTTAAGGACGTTTGGATCGTTTAGATCAGTACCAACGCGACCATCAGCGCCGAGGATGCGCTTAACTTCAAACTGCTGTTGATATGGAATAACTAGCTTCTCTGGCTTAGCAGCGATTAGTAGACCACGATCATCACGGAAACCGGCAATGTCAATAACAGCTTGCTCTAGAGCAGCTTCTGACATATCGGCGTTGGTTGCGATACGGTTTGAGAAAGTACCACCAGACACATTGGGGTGAGCGGTGTTGATTAGAGAGACACCATCACCACCAGTGTAGCCTGCATCAAAGGCACGGTTGTAGATGTTAGCACCAATAGTTTCCTTGGTGTGACGCATAGAACGGGCAAGAGCCTTTGCCTTCTGAGCACCAACCTTACCATACTGATCATCTTCAAAGATTTCACGAGTAACGATAAAGCCTAGTGCATACACTACATGGTTGTAGCGTGAAGTGAAGCCCTGACGCTCGGTATCGTAAGTGATAGGAGCGCCCTCGTTCTTGACAGTAGCAAGACCGAATGAGCTTAGAGAAACATCTTCTTCGTATGCACGATCAGAAGTGTTCTTTTCAAAGAGCTTATCCCATTCAACAGGATAGTCGTTGTATTCCTTACCCCAAATTGCATTGAGGCCGGGCCATAGTAGTTTGGCAAATGAGCCAGAAGTGATTACACCAGCAGACATTATTTATCTCCTAATTAGTTAGCGGCGGTAGCGCCCTGATATGAATGGTTGTTCGGTACCACTAGAACACGACCATTGGTATCACCACCAGCAACTTGACCAAAACCACTGCCCTGTGGACCTGCTGGGTCAAATGGTTGGAAGGTTAGGTCGAAACCAATAACCTTGAAGTTACCTGCTGTAGTACCAGTACCTAGGATTTGGTTGGAGACACCAACGGTATTACCGCCAGCAGCACCAGAAACGTCTAGGTTTAGACCAATATCAGTTAGAGCGTTAGAGGCTTTTTCAACAGAGTAAACAACGTCAGATGAATCAGCGACATAAACATAAGCACCAGCGGTGGCGGTTTGTGGGTTGTCTAGTGAGATAGTACCAGTAGACATCTTACCGTAAACTGGATCTAGCTTAGTACCACCGGGGACAGTACCAACAACAGCACCGAGGATCATTTCAGAAGCAGCGCCGGTAGCAGCAGTAACTTCTGCAATACCACCAACTGCAGTACCAGTGGTCTTGACGACATCACCGGGAACTAGGGTTTGACCAGAAGCAACAACATAGATATTGCATTGGCCGTTATAAGGGGAGCCGTTCATATGCTTTACAGCCTTGAAACCGCCCTTCTTGCTTAGAAAAGTTGCCATTAATATTTCCTTATAATAATAGCTCCCCTAAGTGTATTAGGTAACTTTGAATGTACCGTAATCTGCACTTTGAGTAGCTTGTTGTTTCATTGCTCTCTCAGTTTCATTAATATAATTCTGTTTAGCGGCTTGGTCCTCTTCGTAGTACTCTTTCTTAATACGCATTAGATAAGAGACAGTACCATCGTTGGATGTAACCTTTTTACCAGAACCTAAATCTGAGGGATCAAATACACGAGAATCTCCAACAGTCAGTTCGTCATCTTTAACAATTTCATAACCTGCTGCTTGGAAATTAGCAATACGACTACCAGTATCATTAACGAAACGGTAGACATAGTTTGGGTCTTTTTCACCAGCAATAGACTGTGGACCCCGCTGGAATAGTGACTTACGGACTACCCGTTTTTCTGATTGAACTCGACTCATTTACTTAACTCCCCTCATAGCTTTGACTTGTGCAATATATTCTTCTTTGGTCATTAGGTTTTGACGCACAAACGTGTTCATAACCTTACGCTCGTCTTCTGTGAGTTCAAAAGAACTAGTCTTTGGAGATGACGTAGTATTTGCCCCTTCTACTGCAGAAGGTTTGGTTCTATTTGGATTTTGGAATTTTTCCTTAAACCGAACTTTAACTTGTTGTGCTACATACTTAAGAACATCTTCTGGATCTAGGTTTGGATTCTTACTAGAATACCCAAGACCTACAACATCAGCATATTCGCGCATCTCTTGGTCTTGTGCATACCAACGATTGTTGTTAACCCATTCAGTGAATCGTGGATCAACCTGTTGCTGTGGAGCTACTTGAGCTACAGCTTCACGCGCTTTTTGTTCTGCCTTTAGATCTGTTAGAAGTTCAGTGGTTTCTAGATAACCATCAGAATTACCTTCTTCCAGATGCCGTTTTTGTAGAGCCTTAAGTTCATCAACGGCTCGTTTGTATTCAGTTTCTTTTACCTTAGCGTGATGCTCCTGCATCATCTTAAGGGCTTTCTTTGTTTCTTTTAGTTCACGACCTAGAGTATCAATCTTACCAAACAGTTCGCCACGCTCGACAAACTCTTTTGCTGGTTTCCACTTATTGGGATCACCCTCATACTCTTCTTTAGGTTTCCAACCTTGCTCCCGCGCCTGTTCCTCGAAAGGATCTACAGTAGCTGCAGGAGTCTCGGTTGTTTGTGATTCTGGTACATTCTGTTCAACTTGAACTTGTAGCTCTTCGCCCATACTTACTCCTCAATAATACATAGGACGTCTTGATCATTAACAATGACGTATTCAACACCATCAACATCTTTAACACTCTTACCGCTGTAGCGGTTGAGCGAGATTCGATCACCTACCTTTACAATATCTGGGCTACGCCCGTAATCAATAAAAGCTGTTGGTCCGACTTGAACAACAGTACCGTATTCCACTGCCTTCTGTTCTCGTTTATCTAACTCTAGGTGAATCCCTGCTGCCTTTGCTCGTTTGTAGATTTCGTCGGCTTCTGTTGCTTCATCTAACTTTACTAGGATATGATGTAGCAGAAGTCTAATTGACATTTGCGATCTCCTGTAGATCATCAATACGAAAATCAATCATCTCACGATAAGCACGAATGAAGCCACGTAGGAAGTTATCTTCTGATAGCTCCAACCCTGCTTGGGTTGAGAGTACTTCCTTGGCATCTTCGATGCGTTCAATAGCAGCTTGATAAAAAGCCTTTGTTACTGGATTAGCTTGCCAATCCTTCCAATCACTTAGTGATATTGGTTGCATTCTTCTTCGACTCCTTAGTCTTGTTGATTGCTAATTTTTGTTTATTTGCTTCTTGTTGGTGTTGCATGTTTTGTTGAGCAGTAGCTTGTTGAGTAGCTAAGTTCAACTGGGTTTGCTGAGTTTGCTGTACCATCTTTTGTTGATGGGCAGCTTGCTCGGCGTGTAGTTTAGCTTGAGCAGCCTGACCAGCTAGGCTGGCTTCAACTTGCTTAGCTTGTAGATCCAACTGGTGCATCCGGGCCTTCATCTGAAGTTCCTGTTCCTTAGAGGCTTGTACCATCTTGAGCTTTTCACTAGCGATCATCATATCACGCTGTGCTTTCTGTTGCTCCATCTGGGCCTTAAGTTCAAGTTCCTTTTGCTTTGGATCTTGTTGTGGTTGTGGCTGCATCATGTACTTCTGTGGCTCTGGGATCTCATGTGCTTCCAGATACAGTTGAGTAACAGCCATTGGATTAATGGTGCCGAGTTGAATGATTTGCATTAGAGCCTGTACCTTAGCTTGTTTCTCTTGTGAAGAAACAGCAGTGGGATCAGCGCCGGGGATGATGTCATCCTCTGGGCCTTCATAATCACTCTGTTGAATGGGTTCATCCAACACAGAGACATACTCTTCAAAGTTCATATACTCGCGGTTTAGCTTATAAATCTTACGGAACTCAGACGTGAGTGAACGATAAATACGCTTATAAACCGCTGTGAATACTTTCATACCTTGTTCGATAGTCGCCATGGTAGTCGTGGCTGGTGTATTCTGACCCGGCATCTTACCCACGAAAATTTCTGCCACGGAGGCCAATTCCTTACCAGACTTCAACAGAAGATCTAGTAGATTGAATAGGACTTGAGAAGGCTCACGCACAGGTAGTGGGAAGATCTGCTTTTTGATGTCATCACCAACAGCATTGACAGCCTTCCACTCACCCGGACGGAACTTAGCCTCACCCATCTTAATTCGTAGACCCTTGCCGATAAAACCTGCTTGTAGGTTAGACAGGCTACCAGCATCTACCAATTGATTGATGATTGTGTTTGCTGAATTATTTAGTGGACCAAGTAAGCGACCAAAGCCGATGTCGTAAAAACCACCATCAGGGTTTGGAATAAAACCATACTTAGTGTAATATTGCTTTGCTTCAATTGAAACAACTTTACCTTTCTCATCAACCATAATCTTTGACTCATTAAAGCGTGGAACAATGCGAAGAACCTTCTTGGAGTTATACTCAACAGTTACGATATAAGGTTCAGAGTAACCATCATCGTCAAGATCAAGATAGGTATGTTGTTCAAGACAGACATAAGGAGTAGTTTCATCTTCAACACCATCTCTTTGAAAGGCTTTGTTGGTAGAGGTTGTTTCCTCTAAGTTATCAGCACTTGGATCACCTAGTTCTACATCTAGGTAAATACCTTGGTTCTGACGTTCTTTAATCTTGCGTTTAGTTAGGTAGAAAACCTCAGTGATACGCTCGGCATCATTGATGTTCTTACAGAAGTAATTAACAACAAGAGATTTTGGTAGGACTAGCTTAGAGCAATTTGACTGCTTTTGTGCATCCCAGTATGTCTTCTTAAAACAAGTACCAGCAATTGGTAGAGTGATAAGAAGCTTATCCATATCTTCTTCCCAGTCATCCATTTGTTCTAGGACTTGGTAGGACATGTGCTTGGAAATGCGATCAGCGCGCATGGTTTTCTGACCATCAGGATCAACACCAATTACACGACACTTAACAATCTTACCGTTGCTAGGAACAAGGGTTGGATAAGCGCGTGCGGCAAATTGCATAGCTGCTGTAGCTAGAAGTGGGTACTTAATGTTAGCAGCACCTTCCCATGGGTAGGACTTATTACCAGCAATTTGTAGTGCTAGTTCAGTCCAATTGGTTAGGTCCTTCTCCCAAGGCTTACGAGAATCTTTGTCAGATTCGTAACCCAACACCACCTGATCACCAATAGCAATTAGATCTTCATCATCTAAATCACCTGCAACATTCACAGATGACATAATTTTTTCTAGTTTCATTTATCAATAACCTGTAGTTGGGTCGCGGCCTTGATCGTTATGACCGGACTGCTCATATTCTTCTAAGTACTCTTCTTCTACAATCTCCTCTGAGGTTAAACCCTCAGTCATCTTGTCGATTAAGATACCTTGGTAGGCTAGCGCATCGACAGTATCATCGTGCCTGGCACGAGGGAATGTCATACACTCATCTTCAAATGTTAGCCACCAATCTGCTTGTTTATCGAACTTAACCATACCTGCACGCATACGTGCTTGGATGGATCGTGCTCGTTGGATCTTATCTTGTCTATGAGGCTTCAACATAGTGACATTCATATAGACACCAGTCTCAGCCATAGCTCGATTTAAGTAAGGACCAATGGCCTTGGAAATTTGCGTATCTTCTATACCAACAGCAAGTGGATTGTATACTTTCTGTAGAGACAGAAGAGTAGCTACAATCTCGTCACCAGAAAGACGTTCTCTAATACAGTTAACAATATGTAACTGACCATTAGAATCTAGACCACCAACAACGATTGCTGTGTAGTCAGCGCGATCTTTCTCAGAAATAGCTAAGTCGGCTGTGATATAATACTGTTTGTTTTTCTTCTTGTCTTCCTCAGTCATAGTGAGGAAGTCACCCTTACGAAAGTATCGGATAGAGTCATCAACAGGATTATTTAAATACTCACAGGCATATACCTCTGGTATACCTTGTTCTACAAAGTCTGCTCTCAGATCTTCAAAAAAGGCTCTTGTGTTTCGTTGTGGCCAAAGTAATTTAGAATAGTCATGGTTATGTGCACGATATTTAACGGCACGCCACATACCACGTTTTTTTGGCGACCAAACCTTTAGATCTTCAACAACAGTGTCCTTAGAGTTTTCTAAGGGTAATAAAGAACATAAAGGATCATCTAGGTTCATAACAGTGCCAACCCAACGAATCTTACCTTTCTTAGATCTACACGGAATTAGTGAACCATAAACCCACCGACGTAACTTATCTCTACGATCTTTATTAGCAACGAGTTCTTCATTAAGAAGATCATCAATAACAATAAGATCTGGTCGTTGCCCATCCCACAACATACCACGCAACTTTTGTTCAGCACCTTTTGCTACGATACGGAAACGACCTTTGTCAGCAAAATTGACAATAATATCAGTTTCTGTATCCTTTTCAAAGTCTGCTCCCTTGTCACCTATTTTAATACCAAATAATTGATGAATTTGAGTGGAATCATATAAAATTTGTTTTATTTGACCTAAGAAGAGTGCAGCTTGTGCTTCTGTGTCGGCAACAATTAACACATATCTGCTTTGTCTAAATAAAACCTCAGCTAAAGTGTAACTAATAGTTATTGTTGTACTCTTACTGTGTCCTCTGGGGGCGGCTATTGCCACAAATTGATCAGTGGAACAACAAAGTGACCACCAGTCACGATGGAAATCAGCAAACTGTGATGCGTCATCGTAATAAGGTGTTAAACAAGATGTTGCAAAACCTTCTAAAACTTCTGTTGTTAACTTAGGCCACTGCGGTTTAGCGCTTTTTGGCTTCGCGTTTACTTCGTTCACTTCTCATTGACCCGTCTTTATTACGTGAAAAACTGCGGTTCTCTGAGGGATTCTGAACGAATAGATTAGCAAGACCGTTTTTGCCTCCCTTTGAGACTGCCTTCTTGTGACCAACGTCACCTCTTATTGCGGTTGGTGTAGTACCTTTAGCTTTAGCCACTTTTGCCCTAGCTCCATTTCTTTGTGCCCTATCTTTAACACGATTGGGTTTCTTTTTATGCTCCCAAGCGAGTTCTTTTTTATAATCCCGTTTTCCATTGGTCATGTACGGCAATTTTATTCCCCTTAGATAAATTTAATTTTTTAGGGATAACTGCTAAATTACTCCAGATATGTAAACCACAAACTTCTTTCCCCTTTAAAGGAATTATGTGATCAACATGCCATTCTAGATTTGTACACCTATTCCTAAGTTTACGTAATGTGTGAGCTTCTCTAACAACTAAGTCAGTTAACTCGTCATAGAATCTAGCGTTTTTTGCTCGTGTTGCACGATTGTTAGCTTTATCCCGCGCCTTTTGGGCTATACGATCTTTAGTATTTTCTAGAGGACTGATTCTGGAAAGCTTACCAACTCTTTTTAAATAATATGAACGATTCTTTTCTCTATGATAGGCTAGTTGTTCTTCTCTAGATAACTTAGAATATTCTACATTACCATGGGGGTTTGGTTTACCTTTCATGAATGGCATTATACTGAAACCCCAGTAGAATCCACCCAAACAGACCCAGTATACCAAATAGGTTTTCCAGCAGCAGCCAGAGTTGTATCGAAATACTGTAACCCTATAACAGGGTTTGCTGGTCGATTTACTGTTGAGCCTTTTTGAATATTACATAGATCATTAACACCATTCAACCAAGCGGAT
>ERZ1645187.583-NODE-583-length-35822-cov-131.261107_pt1 | contig 35822 bp, 31 predicted proteins | sample MGYA00575352_ERZ1645187 | MGnify/ENA primary metagenome ERZ1645187 (study PRJEB40837, sample SAMN11349314) | freshwater sediment metagenome | isolation source: river sediment | host: Sediment | place: India: Wazaribad , New Delhi | collected 2017-02-21 ... | reverse complement strand
TGGCGAAGACCAGGGCGGCGAGCGCGATGAAGCCCTTGCCGGCGGTCATGTCGCGGACGAAGCCGGCGGATTGCGCCACCGCCAGATAGGTGCCGGCGAAGCCGGTGAGGATGCCGCAGACGATCACCGCGCGATAGCGCAAGCCCGCGACCGAGACGCCGGCGGTGTCGACGGCGTGCGGATTGTCGCCGACGGCGCGCAGCCTCAGGCCGAAACGGGTGCGCCAGAGGATCCCCCAAGTGATCGGCACGGCGAGGAAAGCGCACCAAGTGAGCACGTTGTGGCCGGAAACGACGTCGGACCAGACGTGACCGAGGGTGGAGCCCGGGGCGAGGCCGAGCGTGCCGAGATCGAGGCCGAGGAAGCGTTCGGTCGGGCCGAGTTGCGGGGTGCGGCCGCCCTGGCCGTACCAGACCTGTCCGAGCAGCACGGTGAGGCCGGCGGCGAGGAAGTTGATGGCGACGCCGGAGACGATCTGATTGCCGCGCTGGGTGATGGCGGCGAAGCCGTGGACGAGGGCGAAGGCGATCGACACCAGGATGCCGACCAGGAGCCCGGCCCAGGGCGAGTGGAAGGCGGAGGCCGCCGCGCCGGAGGCGAAGGCGGCGGCGAGCATCTTGCCCTCGAGGCCGATGTCGACGACGCCGGAGCGCTCCGACCACAGACCGGCGAGACAGGCGAAGAGCAGCGGCACCGACAGGCGGATGCCGGAGCCGACCACCGGAACGGCGAGATCGACGAAGGCGGCGAGATCGGTCATGGGCGCGGACTCCCGGTCTCGGTGCGGGCGAAGAGCCGGGCGAAGGCCGGGCGGAACATGTGCTCGAGCGCTCCGGCGAAGAGGATCACCAGCGCCTGGATGACGACGATCATGTCGCGACTGATCGACGGCTTCTCGAAGGAGAGCTCGGCGCCGCCCTGGTAGAGGATGCCGAAGAGAGCCGCCGACAGCACCACGCCGACCGGATGGGAGCGCCCCATCAGCGCCACGGCGATGCCGACGAAGCCGGCGCCGGCGACGAATTCGAGCAGCAGCCGGTGCTGCACCCCCATGACCTCGTTGACCGCCATCAGCCCCGACAGCGCGCCGGAGACCAGCATGGCGACGATCACCACCGACCCCGGATCGATGCCGGCATAGACGGCGGCGGTCGGGTTCTGGCCGACGGTGCGCATCTCGAAGCCGAACTTGGTCCGCCACACCAGGAGCCAGACGAAGACGGCGGCGAGGAGGGCGACGAAGACCATCGGATTGAGCGGCGACTGACCGAGATCGACGCCGAAGGGCATGAGGAATTCGCGCAGGAAGGGCAGACGCGTCGCCGGTTCGAAGGTCTTGGTCTCGGGGCTCATCGAACCGGGTTCGGCGAGGACCTCGACCAGGAGCCAGACCATCAGGGTGGCGGCGAGGTAGTTGAACATGATCGTCGTGATGACGATGTGGCTGCCGCGCCGGGCCTGGAGCCAGGCCGGCACGAAGGCCCAGGCCGCGCCGAAGAGGGCGGCGGCGGCGAGGGCGAAGGGGGCGACCAGCCACCACGGCGCGCCGTCGAAGGTGAGGCAGACCAGCGCCACGCCGAGGCCGCCGAGCGTCGCCTGTCCTTCCGAGCCGATGTTGAACAGGCCGGCGTGGAAGGCGACAGCCACCGACAGGCCGGTGAAGACGAAGCCGGTGGCGTAATAGAGGGTGAAGCCGATGCCTTCCGGGTAGCCGAGGGCGCCGCGCAGCATGATCGCCACCGCTTCGAGCGGGTTCTCGCCGATCGCCAGCACCACGAGGCCGGAGACCAGGAAGGCGACGGCGAGGTTGGCGAGCGGCACCAAGACCCAATCGACCAGGGCGGGGAGTTCGCGGTTCGGCGCGCTCATGACCGGGCCTCCATCGCCGTGCCGCCGGTGAGGCCGGCCATCATCAGGCCGATCTCGGCCTCGGAGGCGTCGGGGCGGCATTCGCCGGTGATCCGACCCTGGCACATGCAGAGGATGCGGTCGGCGAGCGAGCGGATCTCGTCCAACTCGGCCGAGACCAGGAGGATGGCACGGCCGGCGTCGCGCAGGGCGATCAGCCGGCGGTGGATCGCCTCGATGGCGCCGATGTCGACGCCGCGGGTCGGCTGACCGACGATCAGCGCCTTGGGCGCCTCGCCGATCTCGCGGGCGAGGATGATCTTCTGCTGATTGCCGCCGGAGAAGAGCGCGGTGCGCAGCGCCGGGTCGGGCGGGCGGACGTCGAACTCGGCGAACTCGGCCTCGGCGGTGTGGCGCAGGGCGCCGGTGTCGAGCAGCAGGCCGGAGGCCCAACGCGGGTCGTCCTGATGGCCGAGCATCAGGTTCTCCTCGGCCGTGAAGGCGAGGACGAGACCCATGCGGTGGCGATCCTCGGGGATGTGAGCGAGGCCGAGATCGCGGATCTCGCTGGGATCGAGGGTGGTGATGTCGGTCGCGCCGAGGCGGATGCGGCCGCTCGAGGCGTGGCGGATGCCGGCGATCACCTCCATCAGCTCAGACTGGCCGTTGCCGGCGACCCCGGCGATGCCGACGATCTCACCGGCGCGGACCTCGAGCGAGACGTCGTCGACGACGACGACACCGCGCCGATCCTTCAGTGTCAGATGCTCGACCGCCAGTTCGACCGCCCCCGGAACGGACGGTCCCTTCTCGACCTCGAGCAGGACGCGGCGGCCGACCATCGCCTCGGCGAGCGCCTCGACCGAGGTGTCGCGGGTGGGGAAGGTGGCGACGATCTCGCCCTTGCGCATGACCGACACCTCGTCGGTCACCGCCTTGATCTCCTTGAGCTTGTGGGTGATGACGACGACCGTCTTGCCCTCGCCCTGGAGGCGGCGGAGGATGCGGAAGAGATGCTCGACCTCGGCCGGGGTCAAGACCGCCGTCGGCTCGTCGAGGATCAGGATCTCGGCGCCGCGATAGAGGGTCTTGAGGATTTCGACGCGCTGCTGTTCGCCGACCGAGAGCGACCCGACGATCGCGTCCGCGTCGACCTCGAGGTCGTAGTCGGCCGCCAACCGCGCCAGCACGGCGCGGGCGCGCTTCTCGGCCGGGGCGAGCATGAAGGAGCCCTCGGCACCGAGCAGGACGTTCTCGAGCACGGTCATGGTGTCGACCAGCATGAACTGCTGGTGGACCATGCCGATGCCGACGGCGATCGCCTGGGCGGAGGAGCGGATGTCGACGGTGCGGCCGTTCACCCGGATGTCGCCGCGATCGGCGCGGTAGAAGCCGTAGAGGATCGACATGAGCGTCGACTTGCCGGCGCCGTTCTCGCCGACGAGGCCGTGGATCGAGCCGGCCTCGATGGTCAGATGGATGTCGCGATTGGCGTGAGTGGCGCCGAAGCGCTTGTCGATGCCGACGAATTCGATCGCCGGTGGACGAGCGTCGGCGCCGGGAGCCGGGGCGGCCGGCGAACGATTCGGACCCTGCATGAGACGGCCATCGGTTCGAGGCGCCGCACGGCGCCGGGTCGCGGAGGGCGTCGCCGTCCTCTGCGAACGATCCACCGGCCGGACGAGGTCCGGCCGGTGGGGGGAAACCTCGCCGCTCAGTAGGGGCAGGTCTTGTCGGCCATGTAGTCGTGGACCTTGATCGATCCGTCGACGATCCCCTTCTCCGCCTTGTCGACCGCCGCCTTCATCTCGGCGGTGATCAGCGCCTTGTTGTGGTCGTCGAAGGCCCAGCCGACGCCGCCCTGCTTGAGGCCGAGCACCTTGACGCCGGCGGTCCACTTGCCGTCCTTGGCGTCCTTGAAGGCGTCGTAGATGGCGACGTCGACGCGCTTGGTCATCGAGGTCAGCACCTTGCCGGGGTGGAGGTGGTTCTGGTTGGAATCGACGCCGATGCCGAGCTTGCCGGCGTCCGCCGCCGCCTGCAGCACGCCGAGGCCGGTGCCGCCGGCGGCGTGATAGATCACGTCGGCGCCGCGATCGATCTGCGACTTGGCGAGTTCGCCGCCCTTCACGGGATCGTTCCACGCCGCGCCGGTGGTGCCGGTCATGTTCTGGTAGACCTCGGCCTTGGCATCGACCGACTTGACGCCGCCGACGTAGCCGCAGGCGAACTTGCGGATCAGCGGGATGTCCATGCCGCCGACGAAGCCGACCTTGTGGGTCTTCGAGGCCATCGCGGCGAGCACGCCGACGAGCCAGGAACCCTCCTGCTCCTTGAAGACGATGGAGCGGACGTTCGGCAGGTCGACCACCATGTCGACGATGGCGAACTTCAGATCCGGGAATTCCTTGGCCACCTTCTCGACCGAAGAGGCCTGGGTGAAGCCGATGGCGACGATCGGCGAGGCGCCGCGACGGGCGAAGTTGCGCAGCGCCTGTTCGCGCTGGGCGTCGTTCTGGATCTCGAAGTCGCGGTAGTCGACCCCGGTGTCCTTCTTGAACTTCTCGGCGCCGACGTAGGCCGCTTCGTTGAACGACTTGTCGAACTTGCCGCCCAGATCATAGAGGATCGCCGGCTGGACATCGGCGGCGAAGGCCGGAAACGCGAACGCCGCGGCGATCACCGCGAGCCCGAAGGTCGTCTTGCGCATCGAAGAATCCTCTCTTGGAGATCTTGCGAAAGAATGCGCGGGGCACCCGCCGCCGCCACGGCCGACCCCCCGTTTCGACGGGAAGATTGGCATGGCGGCTCGTCACTTGCACCCGGATTCTCGCGAGGGCGGACGCTCTCCACCGATAGGATTTCCCCACCCGCGCCATCGGCGGGGAAGGATCTCGTCGCCGCGACACGTGCCGCCCCCATCGCCAAGCCGCGACTGGCGCGGTATAGCTCGGGCCTCCGCCCGTCGGACCGCTTCGAGGGCCCCGCCGATGCTCGTTCCGCCCACCTCCCCGTCCTTCTCGTTTCCGCTGCTGATCGCCGACATCGGCGGCACCAACGCGCGGTTCGCGCTGGTCGAACGACCCGGGGAGGCGCCGCGCGAGCTCGGGCGGGCGGCGACGCGCGACTACGCCGACCCGCTCACCGCCATCCGCGCGGTGGCGCTCGACGGGCTCGAGCGTTCGCCACGCACCGCGGTGATCGCCATCGCGGCACCGATCGAGGGTGACCGCGTCACCTTCACCAACTGCCCGTGGGTGTTCGAACCGAAGCGGCTGATCGCCGAACTCGGCTTCGACGACGTGGTGCTGATCAACGATTTCGAGGCACAGGGGCTGGCGCTGCCGTCGCTCGGCGAGGCCGACGTGGTGCGCATCGGCGGCGGCCACGAGGAGGAGGACGCCACCAAATTGGTGGTCGGGCCCGGCACCGGCCTCGGCGTCGGCCTGCTCGTCCATTCGCGCGGGGTGTGGATCCCGGTGCCGGGCGAGGGCGGCCACGTCACCTTCGCGCCGGAGGGGGCGCGCGAGCGGGCGATCGCCGACGTGATCGGCCGCGAGGTCGGACGGGTCAGTGCCGAACACGTGATGAACGGCGCCGGCCTGGTGCGTCTGTACCGGGCGATCCGACTGCTCGACGGCGGCGAGGTCGACGCGATCGATCCGGCCGGGGTCACCGCGGCGGCCTTCGCCGGCGACCCGACGGCGGTCGAGGTGATGACGATCTTCACCACGGCGCTCGGCCGCTTCGCCGGCGACATGGCGCTGGTGTCGCTGCCGCACGGCGGAGTCCACGTCGCCGGCGGAATCCCGCCGCGGATCCTGCCGTTCCTCGTCGAGGGCGGCTTCCGCGCCGCCTTCGAGGACAAGGAGCCCTATCGTGCCATGATGGCGGGGTTCTCGACGCGAATCGTCACCCACCCGGTGCCGGCCTTCGTCGGTCTCGCCGCCTTCGCCGCGCGGCCCGATCGCTACGCCGTCGACCTCGACGGCCGGCGTTGGACGCGATGACGCGTCGCACCCGTTCGACGAAGAAAGGTCGAACCTTGCGCCGCGACGATCTTTCGAAATAGAGTTGACGCCGTCGAACGAGGAGGACCGCATGGTCTCTCGAGGCGGCCAGCGGATCGACGGTCGATCCGGCCGCCTTCGGCGCTTCGGCGTCCGCTCACGTGTCGAGATCGACCCCGCCCGACCGCAGCCGGTGCGGTGGGTATCGATCTTCTCGCCGTTTCCCGAGTTCCATCCAGGAAGACATCAAACCCGCCGACGACATCTACGTCCATCGTATGACCGGGACGAGCCGTCCGCATTTCCGCCATCTTGGGTCTTCGAATACCCGACGAGCTCGCCGAACGGACCGACCCCATGGTCACGACGCCGTCGGCCGGAGCGCACACAGAAAGGCCGATCATGTCCGTCGAACGCAGAGTCCTCGTTTCCAACATCATGATGTTGAAGGAAAAGGAGCGGTTCGATCGGGCGATACGGGAGCGGGGCTACGTGCCGGTGTGGGCGAACGCGGCGCAATTCCTCAGCGAATCGGACTGTCTCGATCTCGTCGGCGACGTCGACGGGTGGCTCGCCGGCGACGACCGCATCACCCGGCGGGTGCTGGAGGCGGCGCTGCCGCGGCTGAAGGTGATCGCCAAGTGGGGCACGGGCGTCGACAGCATCGACCTCGCCGCCGCCAAGGACCTCGGCGTGCCGGTGCTCAACAGCCCGGGCGCCTTCGCCAACGCCGTCGCCGAGATCGCACTGCATTCGATGCTGTCGCTCGGCCGCAAGCTGGTCATGGTCGACCGCGAAGTGCGCAAGGGCAACTGGCCGAAGCCGCAGGGCCGCGAACTCGCCGGCTGCACCCTCGGCATGATCGGATTCGGCGCCATCGGCCGGCGCATCGCCGAGCTCGGCACCTGCTTCGGCATGAACGTCCTGTTCTCCGATCCCTTCGTATCCACCCCGGTGGACCTGCTCGGCAAGGCCGCCCTGCCGGCGAGCCTGACCGAGATCGCCGAGAAGGCCGACTACGTCTGCCTCGCCTGCAGCTACAACGCCGAGAACCATCACGTCGTCGACGCCGCGTTCCTGGCGCGGATGAAGCCCACCGCCCACGTGGTCAACGTGGCGCGCGGGCCGCTGATCGACGAGCCGGCGCTGATCCGGGCGTTGCAGGAGGGCCGCATCGCCGGAGCCGGTCTCGACGTCTTCGAACAGGAGCCGCTCGCCTCCGACAATCCGCTGCTCGGGATGGACAACGTCGTCCTCGGCAGCCACAACGCCAACAACGGCCGGGGGGCCGTCGAATTCGTCCATGAGAACACGCTGAACAATCTCTCCCGCATCCTGGGCTGAGACCGCAGCGCACCTCCGCAGCCGGCACTGATCGTCGGCGCGGTGTTCTCCCCATTTCGATCGGAGTCACGGGATCATGAAGTACGGCATCATCGGTTACGGGAAGATGGGCATCATCCGGCACGACGCCATGCGCGCCGTCGGCGCCGGCGTCGCCCGCAAGATCTTCGAGATCAACCCGGTCGACGAGTTCCACGACCTCATGGTCGACGACTACAAGAAGATCATCGACGACCCGGAGATCGACGCGGTCATCATCTGCACGCCGAACTTCCTCAACAAAAAGCTGACGATCGAGGCGCTCCGCGCCGGCAAGCACGTCTTCTGCGAGAAGCCGCCGGCGTTCAACGGCACCGAGGTCGAAGAGATCATCGAGGAGGAGAAGAAGTCGGGCCGCATCCTGATGTACGGCTTCAACCACCGCTACCACGGCGGATCTCTGAAGCTGCGCGAGGCGGTCGCCTCGGGTGATTACGGGCGCGTTCTGTGGATGCGCGGCCGATACGGCAAGTCGGTGGACGAAAACTACTTCAACACCTGGCGTGCCGACCCGAAGCTGGCGGGTGGCGGCATCCTGCTCGATCAGGGCATCCACATGCTCGACCTGTTCATGCAGGTCGGCGGCGACTTCGACGAAGTCCACGCCTTCGTCTCCAACCTCTACTGGAACCTCCCGGGCATCGAGGACAACGTCTTCGCTCAGTTCCGGAACTCCCAGACCGGTCTCGTGGCTTCGCTGCACTCGACCATGACGCAGTGGCGCCACCTGTTTTCTTTCGAAGTGTTTCTCGAGCGCGGTTATCTGGTGCTCAACGGGCTGAAGACCCCGTCCGGAACCTACGGCGCCGAAGAGTTGACCATCGCCAGAAATCGTTCTAAGGCACCTGCTGCGACTTGGGAGGACGAGGAAATCCATCGATACGACGTCGACGAGTCTTGGGAACGGGAGATGCAGAGCTTCCTCACGGCGGTTCAGAATGGAAACCCCGACGATTTCCGAGACTCCGCCGAGGCGCTCCGCGTCATGAAGATGATCGACCGTATCTACGAGCACGAGCGGCACGAGGGTGACCGTCTCTTCAATCGACTCAACGCGCAGGATTGAAAAATGTCGGACACCATCAACGAATTCTTCAAGAACTATTTCGCCGAATACCAGAAGCTGGCGTTCGTCGAGAGCGTCTACCCGACCATCGCGGCCTTCGGTCAGTTGGCCATCGACATCCGCAACTCGGGTAAGAAGATGATGTTCGGCGGCAACGGCGCTTCGGCCTCGGTGGCCGAGCACGGCGCGGTCGACTTCACCAAGCAGGGCAAGGTGCGGGGCATGACCTTCCACGACCCCAACCTGATGACCTGCTTCGCCAACGACTTCGGCTACGACCACTGGCTGGCCAAGGCGGTCGAGCATCACGGCGACGAGGGCGACGCGGTGGTGTTGATCAGCGTCTCGGGCGAATCCCCGTCGGTGGTCAACGCGGCGCGCTACGCCAAGTCGCGCGGCATGAAGGTCGTCGCCTTCACCGGCCGCAAGCCGACCAACCCGCTGGCGACGCTGGCCGACATCTCCTTCCACGTGCCGTCGGACGCCTACAACGTGGTCGAGAACGTCCACGGCATCTGGCTGACCTCGGCGATCGACTGGGTGATCGGCAAGGCGGTCTACGAGACCCGCGCCTACGAGCTGTGAGCGACGGACCCGTCGCCGCCGGCGCGCGGCGACGCGAAGGGGGAGCATGGGATGTCCGGTGAGACGCTCGGGCGTTACGTCCGCAAGGAACTGACGCCCCTCTCGCCCGTGACGCTGACGAACGAACAGGTGCCGGCAGACCTCGACGAGGCCTACCGGCTCCTCTTCGACGCGGTGCGCGGCGACGAGCACTTCGGCGCGGCCTGGAAGCTCGGCGGCACCACGGCGGTGACGCGGCGGATCTTCAAGGTCGAGAAGCTCTATTTCGGGCCGCTGCACGCCAGCGAGATCCTGGTCTCGCCGCCGGTGGCGCCGGGACGGCGGCTCCACGAGGTCAAGGGCGAGGCCGAAATCGCGTTGCGCATCGCGCCGACGGCCGCGACGGTGATCGCGGCGGGCGAGGCGGCGATCGCCGCGGCTCCCGCCGGCACCCTCTTCGACGCCTGGAGCGTGGCGCTCGAACTGCCGTCGTCGCCGATCACCAATCTGGTCGACGTCGGCGTCACCGCACTGGTCGCCGATCGCTGCGCCTCCGGCTCGCTGGTCCTCGGCCCGGCGACGGCCTACGACGGCGCGCACGACTGGAGCGGCGGCAAGTTGCGCACCGAGCAGGACGGCGTGACCATCGCCGAGGGCGGGCTCGAAGCGCTGGTCGCCGCGCCCGACGTCTGCGGCCGCGACTTCCTGATCGAGGCGGTGCGGCACGGGTTCACGCCGCGACCCGGTGCCTGGATCTCGACCGGCGGCATCACCCCCTGCGTCGGGCTGACGCCCGGGGCCGCGGTGGTGGTGTTCCACGACGACGAACCGGTCATCCGCTTCCAAGTGGGGCTCGGCCCGGCATGAGCGACGTCCGCGAGGCTCTGACGACGGTGATGCGTGCGGCGCGCGACGTCGCCGTCGCGGCACGGCCGACGCGGATCGACGTCAAGGCGGCGCTCGACTACGTCACCGACGTCGATCGCCGGCTCGACGAGGTGCTCACCGAACGGCTCTCGGCGCTGACCCCGGGAGTTCCGGTGCTGAGCGAGGAACGGCCGATCGAGGAGAGCGGCGACACGTTCTGGATCATCGATCCGATCGACGGCACCCACAACATGATGACCGGCCTGCCGTTCTTCGGCGTCTGTGCGGCGCTGTTCGACGGGGGTGGAGCGCGGGTGAGCGCGGTGCTCGACGTGGTGCGCGGCGCCGTCTACAGCGCCGAGCGCGGCCGTGGCGCCTTCCTCGACGAGACGCGGCTGGTGATGCCCGAGACCGCCTCGACCCTGGTCGGTCTGTCGTCGGGGGCGCTCGACGCGCTGCTCGCCGAGGGCGAGATCTACGCCGCGCTGCGCAAGCTCGGAAAGCTGCGCAATCTCGGCAGTCAGGCGCTGCATCTGGCCTGCGTCGCCGACGGCCGCTTCGGTTTCACCCTCTCGCACGAGGCCCGCTTCTGGGACGACGCCGCGGCGCGGCTGGTCGCGGAGGAGGCCGGGGCGCGCTATCGCAGCTTCGCTTTCCCGGCCGAGGCCGCGCCGATCGAGGTCGCTCGGTCGAAGGCGCCGCTGAAGAGCCTGTGCGCCCATCCCGACCTGTTCGATCGGTTGGAGCCGCTCGTCGAAAGACTGTGGCCCGGCCCCTCGGCGGTCATCCCCTCGAGCCGCTAGGACGACACCCATGGCCGACCCCAAGTACATCGCGATGATCCCGGCCCGCCTCGGATCGCAGCGCCTGAAGAAGAAGAACCTCGCTCTGCTCAACGGGGTGCCGCTGATCGCCCACGCGATCCGCAAGTGCTTCACCGCCGGCTGCTTCGACGAGATCTGGGTGAACTCCGAGAGCGAGGAGATCGCCGAGGTGGCGCGCGCCGAGGGGGCTCATTTCCATGCCCGGCCCGAGGAACTCGCCAACAACGTCGCGACCTCCGAGGACTTCGTCGCCGAGTTCTTCCGCAAGCACCCCTGCGAGGCGATCTTCCAGGTCCATTCGATCGCGCCGCTGTTGACCTCGGACGAGGTGCGCGCCTTCGTCGACTACTACGACAAGGGCGAGCACGACGTGCTGCTGTCGTGCATCCACGACCAGATCGAGGTGGCGTTCGAGGGCAAGCCGGTCAACTTCACCTTCGCGGAGAAGACTAACAGCCAGGACCTGAAGCCGCTGCAGCGCATCACCTGGTCGATCACCGCGTGGCGGCGTTCGACCTTCCTCGACGCCGTCGACCACGGCAAGACCGCGACCTATCACGGCCGCATCGGCTTCTACCCGGTCGGGCCGGCCTCGGGCCACGTCATCAAGACGCAGCTCGATCTGGACATCGCCGCGGCGCTGCTGTCGGTCACCGAGAAGGCGGACTGAGGTTTCGAGGGCGGAGGCCCTCGCCGGTCCGGTCCTGCGATCGGAGCGGCTCGCGAGACGAGGCGGCGCGGGGCGTGCCGCTTCGACTTCGGCGCCGGAGAGCGCCCTCCGTCGACGGCGCCGGGCGCGCGTCGACGGGGATCGGGCGTCTCAGCCGGCCTGCCGGTGCTCGAACCGCCGTTTCGAGCACGTCGGCCTCTCTCCCCACGGCGATCGGACAGCCGTCGGTGCCAGGACGAAGACTCTCCGACCGGTCTCTCGCACGCGCCTTCCGCGCCATCGAGGATCCGTGGGTCGAGGTCGTCAGCTTCGACGTGTTCGACACGCTGTTGGTCCGTCCGGTGCTGGAGCCGATCGACCTCTTCCATCTGGTGGCGCGGCGGATCGAGGCGGAGGTGGGGCGCGACTTCGTCCGGCTGCGGCGACGCGGTGAGATCGAGGCGCGTCACCGCATGCGGCTCGCCGACCCCGCCCGTGAAGAGCCGACGCTCACGGCGATCTATGCGGCGATGGCGGATCTCGGCCACCTGTCGACCGAATGGGTGGAGCGGCTGATGCGGCTCGAGATCGAGACCGAGCGCAGTCTGCTGACGGCGCGCCGGCCGGTCCGGGACCTGTTCCTGCGGGCGCGCGAACTCGGCAAGTCGATCGTCGCGGTCTCCGACACCTATATGAGCCCCGGTTTCGTCGACGAGGTGCTGGAAGCCAACGGCTACGACGGGCTGGCGGCGACCTGGGTCTCCTCACACGAGGGGCGGACCAAGTCGAGCGGCAATCTCTTCACGCGGATGCTCGCCGATCTCGGCCTCGCGGCGGAGCGGATCCTGCACATCGGCGACAATCTCCAATCCGACGTCCGGCGCGCCGAGGCGTTCGGTCTGCGGACCGTCCACGTGCCGCGCGCGGCCTACCTCTACTTCACCCGACGTGCCGCCACCGACCTGTGGGGTCACGACGACGTCGTGCTGACCCCCGGTCATCGGCTGCTGCTCGGCATGGCGATCAACCGCTGCATCGAGGAACCGATGGAGCGGCGGCCGGCGGAGGGCGATCCGATCCTCACCGACCCCGAGGCTTTCGGCTACGCTCTGCTGGGGCCGCTGCTGGTCGCGGCGGCGGCGGGGGCGCTCGATCCCAAGGGGCGTGCCGCGGCCCTGGTCGAGGCGATCCTGGAATCGGAGGAGGAACCGTCGGTCGAACCCGCGTCGGTGCTCGGGCGACTGGTCGGCGGAGCGGAGCGATGCCGAGCGGATGCCGCGGCCCTGTTCGGTCCGCGCTTCGACGGTCTCGACCTCGACGGCGAGTTGCTGTTGCGTCCGCTGCTCAGGGCGCTGCGGCGGTCGACCGGAACGGGGGCGACGTGGTCGGCGGACCTCGAACTCGACTGGCTACTGGACGCAGAGGACGAGGACGAGGACGGTGGGGCGGCGCGTCTGTCGCTGAAGCGGCGGGCGGAACTGCGGTTCCTGAAGCCCTTCGTCACGCCGAACCGCTATCTGCACCTCGTCCACAGCGCGCCGCAGTTCTTCTCGGAAGCGCGCAATCCGCTGTTGCGCCTCTATGCGCGGGCCCGCGGCCGCGCCGGCGGCTCGGCCTGAGGCCGAGGTCCGAGTCCACCCTGCCGTCAGAGCCCGAGGAACCGGACCATCGCCGCATAGCGGCGGACGAGCGGGTGACGGCCGCGCGCCAGCCAGAGCGGACGGTTGGTGCGGTACCGCGCAAAATTCGATTTCGACAAGCGCGGTTCGACGAACAGGCGCTCCCACGCGGCGTACCATGATCGACCGGGGGTCGTCTGCCCGTGATGGCGGTCGGACGCCTCCTGGCCCTCGACCCAGACGGCGAAATCGTCGTCGCGGGTCTGCGACGGCGCGACGATGAAGAGGCTCGGGGCGCCGGCGTAGGCGTCTTCGAAGGCGAGACCGGCGAAGAGCGCGGCATCGGCCGGCGCCGGGCGGACCAGGAAGTCGCGCAGGGACACCAGCGGCCACTCGGGGGGGCGGACCGCCGCCTCGGCGGCGCGGACCACGCCGGCGTGGATGCGGGTGCGGATGTCGCGGGAGACGGCGCTCTGCGGGTTCGCCGCGTGGACCGGGCAGCCGTCCGCGTCGAAGTGATGGAAGGCGCCGGTGTCGGCGGAGAGGACCGTCTCGAAGAAATAACGGTGTTCGCTGACGACGCTCGTCGACCGGCGCGGCGAGACGAAGTCGCCGTCCCAACCCTCGGTCGGGCCGACGGTGGCGGGGAGCGTGCGTGCTTCCTCATGCGTGACGAGATAGAGGCCGGCGACCGGGCGACCGAGCACCTCGGCGAAATGGCGTTGGCTGGTGCCGCGATAGCCGAGATCGACGACGACCGGATCGCGCGCGCCGACGATGTCGCGGAGATATCGCGCGAAGTGTTCGCGGTGGCGGGCGGCGCGGGCGGCGATCAGCGGGGCGAGGCGCGCCACGCTCGCCCCCAGGAAGGCCGCGCCGGCCGGGTCGGCGAAGCGCAGGTCGGCCCGCGGATCGGCCAGGACTTCGGCGATCGCCGGATCGATCGGCGCATCCGGCCCGTCGAGGAGATGGAAGCGGGAGATCAGCAGATTGCGGACGGTGTCGCCGCGCGGACAGACGTCGAGCTCACGCACCACCGCGGCCGGATCGGCGAGGGCGGCGAAGCGGACGGCGGCGCGCGAGGTCAGGACGTAGTGCGAGCGCTCGCGGTCTTCCGGATGGAGCCGATCGTAGACCTGCCGGAGGAGATGGCCATCGCGGGCGACGAAGAGGAGGCAGGGGTCGGCGACGAGGGCTCGGGCGCGCGCCCGCACCCAGTGCGCGACGTCGACGAGGCAGGGGCCGAGGCAGTCTCGGCCGAAATTCATCGGGTCGCCCGCGAATCGCGGCGCTTCGTCGATCGCCATTCCGCCGTGGTCCCCGCTTCCCCGTACCGCGCGCCGATCTTCCCGGCGACGCAGTGGCCGTAAGGGTTCGCTCCGGCCGGAGCCTGCATTAGCACGGCCAACCGGCTATGCGCACCTCGCCACCGGTGGCGATGCGGCGAAAGAACGGGGGATGTGGGGGGGGGGCATCCGAGCGGTCGAGCGCCACGGATCCGGTGGGACCCGTGGCGAGCGGGGTCGAGGACCCCGCGGAGCGTCCGATCAACCGACGAGGCGCAGCCGCAGGACGGCGATTTCGTCGACGATGGTGACGAGCGACCGATCGATGTCGCGGCGCTGGTCTTCGAGCACCGCGACCTGGGCTTCGACCCGGGGCAGCAGGAAGCGCAGGCGCGCATCGACGTCCCCCGGCCGGAGCAGGCGTTCGATCAGGTCGCGGATCGCGACCAAGCTGAAGCCGAGACCCTTCAGTCGAAGCAGGAGCTTCAGACGGCGGAGGTCTTCGCCGTCGTAGAGGCGTGCGGTTCCCTCGCGGGTGGGGTTGAGCAACCCCTTGCTTTCGTAGAACCGCAGCGCCCTCAGCGTCACATCGCAGTCGCGGGCCAGTTCGCCGATCGTCCAGGTGCGGGCGCTCGGTCTCGCCGGCTCGGCGACGAGGGATGCGATGGACTCGCGGGTCTCTCCGGTCGCACCGACCGGATCGAGGGTCCTGTATTCGGGTTTCATGGTATCTTCCGTCGTTCCGTCTCTCAGAGCAGAACCGCCCATCGTCTCCCTCGGCGGATGGTTCGAAGCGCGTGTACATAGACGAGGATTCGGGCGGGTCAACGGTCTCTCGTCAATTATTGACCGTTCTCACGCGCACGTCCGCCATGCGCAGTCGATCATTCTGGAATGACAGACGGGATTCTCGGACGCCTGCCAGTCGACCGGTCGTTCAACTTGGATTCGGTCGAAAGCCGTGGAACGGCGCGATTGCGGCGGCGGCGCCACGGTTACGAAGTTCCTACGTCGACGGTCGGATCTTAACCGGTTGTTTACCCTGTTCGAAAAATCTGTGTCCGCAGCTTCGGTCGGACTCCGTTCCGAGTCGGGCGGTCGGCACGGATGGCCGATCCGCTTCCTTCCAAGCCGGGGCCGAGGTCCGGGTTCATCCGCCGGCGGAGGATCGAAATGTCGTGGGGCGGCCGGGGACGCGAAGAGGAGACGCGCGAACGCATGATCGATGCGGCGCGCCGCTCGGGCATGTCGGTCGGCGAGCTCGTCAAGGCTCTCGCCGAGGGGGCGTCCGCGGCCGAGCCGCGCGAGCGGGTTCCGCGGCGTCGGCGTGAGGACGACGAGCGTTACGACCGTTGGGATCGCGGCGAGCGTCGCCCGGCCGGCGGTCACGCCGACATCGACCGTCAGCTCGACGTCCTGGCGGAACGGCTGCGTAATCTCTCGGCCGGCGGCGAAGCGACGGCGAGGCCGCGCGGCCGCGGTCGCGATCAGGCTTCCGATCCGACGCTCGACGAGATCGCCGCCCAGGTCGACCGGCTGAGCCGGCAGATTCCCGAAGCGGCGCCGCGCCGGGCATCGCGGGCCCCTCGGCCGCCCGAAGCGGCGGCGGTGCTCTCGGCGCTCGACGGCCTCGACCGGCGGGTCAAGGCGATGGGCGAGGAGCGGACGACGGCCAAGCCGCGGCGCGATCGCGGTGCGCTGGGTGAGCTCGACCGGGCGATCGCCGAGATTTCGCAGCGCCAGACCAGCCTCGAAACGGAAAAGCGCCCGCGTCGGGCGAGCGGCGGTGCCGGCATCGAGAAGCATTTCCGGGAACTCTCCGAGAAGATCGAGCAACTCAGGGTCCGCGACGAGCGCAATTCGCCGGAGGCGTTGCTCGAGGAAATCCGCTCGCTCCGCCTTCTGCTCGAACAGCGTGCCGGCGCCGGGGTCGACGTCGGCGAGGAGATCCGGCGGCTCACCGCCCGCATCGACGAACTGGCGTCGCACAATCCGGGGCGAGGGGCGCTCGAACCGCTGATGACCGAGATGGGTCGGCTGCGCGACGTGGTGTTGCAGACCGACGTCGAGGGTTCGTTGAAGAGCCTCGAGGCGGGGTACGGCCACATCGTCGACCGGCTCGACGAACTGAAGCGCGGGCTCGCCGGTCCGCGGGTCGGCGCCAAGGTCGACGCCGAGATCTCCGAGATCCACAATCTGCTGCGGGCCGTGCCGCAGGTGTCGCAGTTCTCCTCGATCGAGCAGTCGCTGCGCGACCTCGCCGAAAAGATGGGGCGCACCGCCACCGACGAGGACCCCGTCGCGGAGCGGATCGAACGGCGCATCGCCGAACTCGAGACCCAGATCGGTCGTATCGACCCGGCGCCGGTGGTCAAGGCGCTCGACCAGCGTCTGAAGCTCGTCACCGACAAGCTCGACGCCATCGAGAAGGCCTCGCGCGGACCGGTGACGGCGGAACGCATCGCCACGCTCCTCGACGAGTTGCGCACCGCGACCGCCGGCAACCGCACCCAGGAGGAGATGCGGGCGCTGGAGAGCCGGCTCGCCGAACTCTCCGATCGCATCGCCGATCTCGATCGGCGGCGGCCGTCCTTCGACGACACCGACCGGCTGCACGACCGCATCGCCGAGATCTCCGGCAAGCTCGACCGCATGACCGTGCCGGTCACCGATCGGCGCACCGTCGACGCGCTCGAGGCGACGATCTCGCGACTCGACGAAGTGATGTCGCGCCAGCACGCCCCGGTTCCCGCCTCGATGGTCGACGGGCGCGTCGCCGAACTGATCGAACGGCTCGACCGCGGGGCGATCGGCCCGGCGCCGAACGACATCGACGAACTCGGCCGGCAGATCGCCGAGATGCGGCGCGAACTGACCCAGTCGCGCTCGGTCGGCGATCTCGAAGCGGAGATGCGCAAGCTCGCCGAACGCCTCGACCGATCGACGACGGAAGACCCCGACGACGAGGGGCTCTCCCAGATCGAAGAGCAGTTGGCGACCATCGCCCGCAAGCTCGATCAGACCGAGACGCGCTTCGACGGCCTCGCCACCATCGCCGACACCATCCGGCTGCTCGGCGATCGCCTGGAGACGCAGCAGGCGGACACCGTCGCGGCGGCGCGGGAAGCGGCGCGCGAGATGGTGCGCGAGATCGGTGCCGGTCGCGGCGAGAGCGGATCGGAGGGCGTGCTGCGGGCGCTGCAGGACGATCTGAAGTCGCTGCGCTCGGCGGCACGCGACACCGAGAGCCGCACCAACGACACGTTGATCTCGCTGCACGACGCGCTCACCGGCATCGTCGGGCGGCTGACCGCCATCGAAAAGATCGCCCAGGGTTCGGCCCGCGCCGCCGCGGCGCGGCCGAGCGAACCGCCGGTCGTGGCTGCGGCACCGGCCGTGGCTGCGGCACCGGTCGCAACCGCCGCTCCGGTCATGGCCACCGCCCCGGCGCCGGTCGCTCCGGTGCGCGCGCCGCAGCCCGAGCCGCGGCAGGCCCCCCTCGCCGCTCCCGCCCAACCGGCCCCCGGCGGCGGCATCGCCTCGGCGATCGCCCGGGCGCGCGAGGCTTTGACCTCGCCGGCGAGCGAAGACACCCGGCCGCTCGAGCCGGGATCCGGCAAGCCGACGCCGCGCGCCGCGATGGTGACGCCGCCGTCGCCGACCATGACCCCGACCCCGGTGCCGCAGGCGCCCACGGCGCCGCCGCCGGCCGCCGAGGGCTCGACTCCGGCCGCCGCGCGCAAGGCCGACTTCATCGCCGCCGCCCGTCGCGCCGCCCAGGCGGCGGCCACCGCGGCGGAGGCCCCGATGGCCGCACGGGCCGAAGAGGCGGCGGCCACCGGCTCGATGGCCGGTCTCGACGGCGGATCGAGCGCCCTGTCGCGCATCGGTCAGGTGTTGAAGAACCGCCGCCGGCCGTTGGTGCTGGCCACCGGTGCGCTGGTGCTGGCGGTGATGACGCTGCGGCTCATCCCCGGCGGCGAACACCTGCCGGAGACCGCCGACCTGCCGAAGAGCGAGGCTCAGCAGTCGAGCATCGAGCGTCTCCCCCAGGCGGTCCCTTCCGTCGAGCGGACCCCGGTCGCCGAAGCCGTGCCGACCCATGCGCCGCCGCAGGTGGCGACCACCGCCCCGGCGCCGTCGCAGTCGCAGGCTCCGACCGCGGCGCCCGTGCCGAACGCCCCGGCGCCGGCCGTCGGCCTGCCGGTCGAGAAGCCCCAGGCGGCGGCACCCGGCATGCCGGGTTCCCAGGCGCTTTCCGATCAGCCGGCGCAGCGCACCAGCTCGCTCAGCCGTCCGTCGCCGGACGCGAGCCTGTTCGGCGCGCCGGAGACCACCGGATCGATCGGCGGCGGCGAGGCCGGCCGCGCGCCCTCCGCGTCGCCCGCCGGCGACGTCGGCGGACTGCCGACGAAGATCGGCTCCGACAAGCTGCGCCGCGCCGCCGAGAGCGGCGACCCGCGCGCCGCCTTCGAGGTGGGCATGCGCTTCGCCGAGGGTCGCGGCATCGCCACCGATCCCAAGGCGGCGGCGGAGTGGTACGGCCGGGCGGCCGAGAAGGGTCTCGTCCCGGCGCAGTACCGCTACGCGGTGGCGCTCGAGAAGGGCATCGGCGTCGCCCGCGACAGCGAGAAGGCCAAGCGCTGGTATCTGGCGGCGGCCGAGGCCGGCAACGTCCGCGCCATGCACAATCTCGGCGTCCTCTACGCCAACTCCCGCGACATCGCCTCGGCGCTGCCGTGGTTCCAGAAGGCGGCGGATCTCGGGCTCAAGGACAGCCAGTTCAACCTCGGCATCGTCCATGCGCTGGGATCGGGCGTGAAGCAGGACCTCGCGGTCTCCTACAAGTGGTTCTCGCTCGCCGCCCGCCAGGGCGACAAGGAAGCGGAGAAGAAGCAGGCCGACATCGCCGCGCATCTCGGCAAGGTCGACCTCGCCGCGGCCCGCATGGCGGTGCAGACCTGGGTGCAGAAGCCGCTCGTCCGCGATGCCAACGAAGAGGTCCAGGTGTGGGCCGAACCGAAGGACGCGCCGAAGGCGGCCGCGGTCGGCGACCACGACACGGTGCAGCGGGTGCAGGGCCTGCTCCAGTCGCGCGGGCTCTACGCCGGCCCGATCGACGGGCAGCTGACCTCCAAGACCCGGACCGCGATCAAGGCCTTCCAGAAGAAGAACGGACAGACGCAGACCGGCGAGATCGACGCCGATCTCGTCCAACTCCTCGCCGGCAAGGCGCTCTGAGGCGCCGACGAGACGATCCGATCACGACGCCGCGTCCCTCTCCGGGGTGCGGCGTCGATCTGTTTCGCGCGCGTCCGTAGTCGGTCGTAATCCCGAAGTCTTGAAGCGCCGACCGTCCGTTCCCACCTCATTCACACGGCTTCGACGAAGTCGGAGCCGTTCATTCGAGGTTCCGAGACACGAGGTCGGTCATGAACATCAAATCGCTCATCCCGTTCGGGTTCGGTTCGATGACGACTCGCGGCACGGATCCCTTCACGGACCTGCGTCGCGAGATGGATCGGCTCTTCGACGACTTCACCAAGGGTCGGGCCCTGCCGGCGACGTCCGGCGCCGGGTTCCTGACGCCCAAGGTGAACGTGGCGGAGAGCGATGCGGGGCTCGAGGTGACGGCCGAGCTGCCGGGCATCGACCAGAAGGACATCGATCTCGACATCACCGACGGCGTGTTGACGCTGAAGGCGAAGCACGAGACCGAGAAGGAAGAGAAGGACGAGGCGAAGACCCATCATCTCGTCGAGCGGTCCTTCGGCACGTATCTCAGGCGCTTCCCGCTGCCCTTCGCCGCAGCCGAGGACAAAATCGAGGCGACGTTCGACAAGGGCGTGCTGAAGGTCGTGGTGCCGCGGGCGCCCGAGAGCGCCAGACCGGTCAAGAAGATCGAGGTGAAGGGCGCTTGAGCCCTCTTGCCGCCACGGATCGGGCCGTGCCGCGGGCAACCGCGGTGCGGCCCTCCGCGTCGGGCGATCAGCGGCGGGCGCCGGTCAGGCGCAGGATCAGCCACAGCGGCACGACGATCACGGCGCCCCACACCAGATAGCGACCGAGGCTGGTCACCGCGTCGAAGCCGAGATGGACGACCCAGTCGACGAAGCGGTCGAACCCGGTGATCAGGCGGCGGACGAAGGTGAAGGGATCGAGGCCGATGGTCTCGAGCACGAAGCCGACGACGATCGACAGCACGACGAGCCACACCAGGGTGCGCAGCGGCGAACCACCGGTGAAGCGGGTGAGCGCGTTCTGATCCATCGGGAGCTCCTCGAGGCGGGCGGACGGCACCGTCGGCTTAGCATGGCGGGGGGGACCGGTCGAGGGAGGGACTGGACCCCGCCGGCATTCCGAGGCATCGAGGATGCGCGCCGCCCACCGGAAGGATCCACCCATGCCGCCGCTCTCCACCCGTCGCCTCTCCTCCGGGGATCTCGTCGCCGATCGGCGGCTCGAGATGGCGCGCGACTATGCCGCCGCGGGGGAGCCGGTGGCGGCGGCGGAGTTGATGGAACAGGCGCTCGAACTGGTGCCGGACTGGGCGGCGGGATGGTTCGCGCTCGCCGAGTTCCGCGAGACGGCGGCGGGGCGTGGCGGCCCCGAAGCCGACGCGGCGCGGGAGGGGGCGGTCGCGGCCTATCGCGAGGCGCTGCGCCTCGATGCGGACGACCACTGCGGCGCGACCCTGCGCCTCGCCCGCCTCGGCGCCGCACCGGCGCCCGACGCGCCGCCGCCGGCGCATGTGCGCGATCTCTTCGACGGCTATGCCGACCGCTACGAGGCGAGCCTGGTGGCGGCGCTCGGCTATCGCGGACCCGAGCTGATCGCGGCGTTGCTCGACGCGCGGGCGGCGGGACGGCGCTTCGCCGCGGCGCTCGATCTCGGCTGCGGCACCGGGCTGATGGCGCCGGTGATCCGGCCGCGGGTCGAGCGGCTCGACGGTGTCGATCTCGCCCCGGCGATGGTCGCCAAGGCGCGGGCGCGCGGGCTCTACGACGGGCTCGAGGTCGGCGACGTGGTGGCGGCGATGGCGGCGCGGACGGCGGCCAGCCTCGACCTCCTCGTCGCCGGCGACGTCTTCTGCTACCTCGGCGATCTCACCGCCGTGTTCGTCGCGGCGGCGCGGGTGGCGGCGCCCGGCGCCGTCTTCGTCTTCACCGCCGAAGCGGTCGGCGACGACGAGCCGGGCGGCGAGGTGGTGCTGCGCGACAGTCTGCGCTGGGCGCATCGGCGGCGGCATCTCGAGGCGGTGGCGGCGAACGCCGGATTCCGCATCGAGACGATCGAAGCGGCGACGCTGCGGCGCGACCGCGGATGCGACGTCGCCGGCCACGTGGCGCTCCTCACACGAACGTGATCGGCGCTCCCGCAACCTGAACGGCGGCTGAACGTTTCACTCACCGAACGTGCATGGTCTCTGTCCTAGAGTCCCTCTCGATCGACGCAGACACGGTCCGATCGGATCGGAGAGGGACTCGTCGGTATCTGGAGTTTCCCATGAGCATCACCAAGACCGCTCTCGCCGCCTCGATGATCCTCGCCTCGCTGGGACTGGCCGGCTGCCAGACCACCGAAGAGCGCGTCTACTACTCCGAGCCGGCGCCGGTGCGGACCACCACCACCTACGTCTACGAAGACGGACCGCGTTGGCGGCCAGCGCCGCGGATCTACGTGCAGCCCGGGCCGATCTACGACGACGGGCCGCGTTGGCGTCATCGTCCGCGCAACTGGGGCGGCCCGGAACCGGCTCCCTATCCGCCGCCGCGGATGCGCGACCAGCGCCCACGGGCGCTGGGCGGTCCCGAGCCGGCGCCCTATCCGCCGCCGCATCTGCGCAGCGGCGTGTCCGGCCCGAACCATCCGCCGCAGGTGCGGCGGTGGCAGCAGAACGAGCCCCAGGCGGGTTCGTCGCGCTGAAGAGACGGGGTCGACGGGCCGCCGCGGCCCGTCGCCTGAACGACCGATGAACGCGATCCTCAGCTTCCGTTCCGGAGCGAGGGTCTAGAGTTCTCACCGAAATGGAGCGCGGCGTCGCGCCGCGGCTCCTCGGAGGCAGACCATGAAGAAGCTCGTCACGTCCCTGCTCGCGGCGGTCACTCTCGGGACCGCCCTGGTTTCGAGTGCCGGCACCGCCTCGGCCGATCCGTGGCGCCATCCGCCGCGCCCGGGCTATCACCACTCCCATCGTGGCGGGATCGGCCCCGGTGGCGCCGCCGCCCTCGGAGTGCTCGGCGGCCTGATGCTCGGTAGCGCCCTGTCGCAGCCGACCTATGCCTCGCCCGGCTACTACTACGACGACGAACGCGTCGTGGTGCGCCGCCGTCCGGTGCGCGTCTATGACGACGAATACGTCGTGGTGAAGCGTCGGCCGGCCCCGCGCTGCCAGACCTTCATCAAGTACGACATGTACGGCAAGCCTTACGAGTGGAAGGATTGCAACTGAGAGATCGCCCACCGCGAAGGTCTTCCCACCGCCGCGGCGGGCCGGAATACCCGGAATTCTCTCGTGATACCCCCCTGTTCCCACTTCGGGCCGAACCTCCGGGTTCGGCCCCATTCTTCTTTCGTCCGCTCGCTTCGGCCTCGACGACGCGACGGCGGGAAGTTACCTCTCGACGGGTGAGCACACCGTCCGCCCCTTCTCCGCTGCTGCCCGAGCGCTTCGCCGCGTGGTTTTCGGCGCGCGGCTGGTCGATGCGTCCGCATCAGGCGGCGATGCTGGAGAAGGCACACGAGGGACGCCCGGCGCTGCTCATCGCGCCGACAGGCGCCGGCAAGACGCTCGCCGGCTTCCTGCCGAGCCTCGTCGATCTCGCCGATCCGGCGAAGCGGCCGAAGATGTCGCTCACCGCCCGCGGCGTTCGGCGCAAGGGCATCCACACGCTCTATGTCTCGCCGCTCAAGGCGCTCGCCGTCGACGTCGCCCGCAACCTCGAACAGCCGATCGCCGAGATGGGCCTCGCGATCACGGTCGAGACCCGGACCGGCGACACGCCCGCCCACAAGCGCCAACGGCAGAAGTACGATCCGCCCGATATTCTGATGACGACGCCGGAGCAGGTGGCGCTGCTGATCGCCTCCCCCGAGGCGCCCGATCTCTTCGGCTCGCTGAAGCGCGTCGTTTTCGACGAGCTGCACTCGCTGGTCACCTCGAAGCGGGGCGATCTCCTCGCCCTCGGGCTGGCGCGACTGCGGCGGCTGGCGCCCGATCTGGTCGCCGTCGGCCTGTCGGCGACGGTCAAGGACCCGGACGAACTCGCCGCTTGGCTGGTGGCGCAGGATCCCGATGCAGCGCGCGCCCAGGCCGACATCGTCACCGCGCCGCCCGGCGCGCCGCCGGACGTCCGCATCCTGGAGCCGGCCGACATCGAGGGCTGGCGCATTCCCTGGGCGGGGCATCTCGCCGTCCACGCCATGCCGGCGGTGCTCGCGGCGATCGAGACGGCGAAGACCGCCATCGTCTTCGTCAACACCCGCGCCCAGGCGGAGCTGGTGTTCCAGGAGCTGTGGCGGATCAACGAGAAGAACCTGCGCATCGCCCTCCACCACGGCTCGCTCGACGTGGCGCAGCGGCGACGGGTGGAGGCGGCGATGGCGGCGGGCGGGGGCGCGAACGGGCTCGACGCGGTGGTCGCCACGTCGACGCTCGATCTCGGCATCGACTGGGGGGACGTCGATCTGGTCATCCACGTCGGCGCGCCGAAGGGGGCGAGCCGGCTCGCCCAGCGCATCGGCCGCGCCAACCACCGCCTCGACGAGCCGAGCCGGGCGCTGCTCGTCCCGGCCAATCGCTTCGAGGTGCTGGAGTGCGAGGCGGCGATCGAGGCCAACGCCGCCGGCGCCCAGGACACGCCGCCGATCCGCTCCGGCGCGCTCGACGTGCTGGCCCAACACGTCCTCGGCTGTGCCGTCGCAGCGCCGTTCCAAGACGACGATCTCTTCGCGGAAGTCATCTCGGCGCTACCCTACCGCGACCTGACGCGGGCGCGGTTCGACCGGGTGGTCGATTTCGTCGCCACCGGCGGCTACGCGCTGAAAGCCTACGAGCGCTGGGCCAAGATCCGCAAGACCAAGGACGGGACGTGGCGGGTGGCCAATCCGCAGATCGCCCAGACCTGGCGGCTCAACGTCGGCACCATCGTCGAGATGCCGATGCTCAAGGTGCGGCTCGTCGCCAAGATGAAGGGCGCCAACCGCTTCGGCGGACGCATCCTCGGCGAGATGGAGGAATACTTCTTCGAGACGCTCACCCCCGGCGACACGTTCCTGTTCGGCGGCGAGGTGCTGCGCTTCGTCGGGATCCGCGAGACCGAGGCGCTGGTGATGCGGGCTCAGGGCAAGGACCCGCGCATCCCCTCCTACATGGGCGGCAAGTTCCCGCTCTCCACCCATCTCGCCGAGCGGGTGCGCGGGATCCTCGGTGATCCGGCCTCCTGGAGGGCTCTGCCGGATCAGGTGCGCGAGTGGCTGGAGCTGCAGCGGCTGCATTCGCGGCTGCCGCGGCCGGGCGAGTTGATGGTCGAGACCTTTCCGCGGGGCAATCGCTGGCACATGATCGCCTATGCCTTCGAGGGACGGCTGGCGCATCAGACCCTCGGCATGTTGCTCACCCGGCGGATGGAGCGGATGGGCCTGCGTCCGCTCGGCTTCGTCTGCAACGACTATGCGCTCGGCGTGTGGGCGGCGACCGATCTCGGCGCGGCCTTCGCACACCGCAAGCCGTCGCTCGACGAACTCTTCGACGAGGACATGCTCGGCGACGATCTCGAAGCCTGGCTCGACGACAGCGCGCTGCTCAAACGCACCTTCCGCACCTGCGCCATCATCGCCGGGCTGATCGAGCGGCGGCATCCCGGGAAGGAGAAGAGCGGGCGGCAGATGACCGTCTCGACCGATCTCGTCTGGGACGTGCTGCGCACCCACCAGCCCGACCACGTGTTGATCGAGGCGACGCGGGCCGACGCGGCCGCCGGGCTCCTCGACATCCGCCGGCTCGGGGCCATGCTGGCGCGGGTGAAGCGCCACATCACGCACGAGAGACTTTCGCGGATCTCGCCGCTCGCGGTACCGATCATGCTGGAGATCGGGCGCGAGTCGGTGCCCGGCTCGGCGGAGGAGGAGTTGTTGCGCGAGGCGGCCGACGATCTGATCGCGGAGGCGACGGGACGATGACCCCGGCGACGCTGCTGCGCACCCCCGGCGACGCGATCGCGCTCCTCGGCGAGGAGTTGGTGGCGCTCCCTTGCGGCGCCGCCTTCTGGCCGTCCGAGCGGACGCTGATCGTCGCCGATCTGCATTTCGAGAAGGGCTCGTCCTTCGCCCGGCGCGGCGCGCTGGTGCCGCCCTACGACACCGCGGCGACGCTCGCCCGCCTCGCCGCGACCGTTGCCGCGACCGCTCCGGCTCGGGTGATCTCGCTCGGCGACGCCTTTCACGACGGGTTCGGGCCGGAGCGGATGAGCGAGGCGGATCGCGCGGCGCTCGAGGCGCTCCAGGCCGGGCGCGCGTGGATCTGGATCGCCGGCAATCACGACGCGGAAGCGGTCGGCGACGTCGGCGGTATCAGGGTCGAGGAACTGGCGATCGGCCCCCTCACCTTCCGCCACGAGCCGCGGCGCGGCGCGACGGGCGAGATAGCCGGCCATCTCCATCCGGCGGCGCGGGTCAGGGTGGCGGCGGGGAGCGTCAGGCGGCACTGTTTCGCCGGCGACGGGACGCGGCTGATCCTGCCGGCCTACGGCGCCTATGCCGGCGGGCTCGACGTGGCGTCGCGGGCCTTCGCCGGGCTGTTCGAGACGCGGGCACTCACCGTCCATCTGGTCGGCGAGGGGCGGGTGCATCGTTTTCCCGCCGGCTCGATCGTCGGCGTCGGCGTCAGTCGCGACGGAACAGGACCCCGCCGAGCCAACCGGTCGTGAGCGCGATCAACACCGAGATCAGGCCGTAGATCACGCCGCGTTGGGTGGCGAGATCGAAGACCTGTTGTTCGAAGCCGGTCTTGGCGACCTCGATCTCCGAGGCATGTTCGGCGACCGGGCTGCCGTCGGAGAGGAGCACGACGCGGACGGTGTAACGGCCGACCGGCACCTCGGCGGGGATCGGCAGGGAGACCGCGAAGAGATGGGAGCCGAGGAACTTCACCGCCGAAGGATATTCGGCGTAGAGACCGGCCTTGCGTTGCTGAGCGAGGAAGGCGTCGCGGAACTCCGCCGCGCCCGCCAGGATCTCGACGCCGCCGGGGATGCCCTCGGGCAGGATCAGGTTCTCCATGCCGATCTGCTGCGCATCGAGCACCCCCGGCGGGGCGGTGTCGGCGATCGGCCGGGTGGTGGCGACGGCGTAGAAGCTCGGTGCGTCATAGGTGCGCCAGTCGCGGTTCACCCACAGTCCGGCGACGCGGTCCTTGCGGCGGGTGACGACGGTGCGGCGCGGCCCGACCAGCATCACCGCGATGTCGTAGCCGCTGGCCCGCGAGACGGTGAAGCCGTCGCGTTCGACCGAGCCGTAGACGGTCAGATCGGTGCCGGAGAAGTTCGAGGTGACGGCGACGTGATGGCTCGACACCGCGGCGATCAGCGTCTCGGCGGTCGCCGGGAGAGCGGCGGCGAGGAAGAGCGCGACGGCGGCGGCGAGGCGGCGGATCACGGCGCACCTCCGACCTGGACGGCGACGGTGTAGCGCTCGGTGGGTGTGACGACGAGATCGATGGCGAAGCGCAGGCCGACCGAGAGGATGAGCAGTCCGAGCAGGGCCCGGAGCTGCTCGCCGCGCAGGCGCTGGCCGATCTGGGCGCCGAACTGGGCGCCGATGACGCCGCCGATCATCAGCAGGAGACCGAGGACGATGTCGACGGTGTGGTTCTGCGCCGCCTGCAGGAAGGTGGCGAAGGACATGGTGGCGACCATCTGGACCAGCGAGGTGCCGACCACGACGTTGGCCGGGACCTTGAGCAGGTAGATCATCGCCGGGACGATGAGGAAGCCGCCGCCGATGCCGAGCAACGTGCCGAGGAAGCCGATGCCGGCACCGAGCGCCAACACCGGGATCGCCGAAATCACCAGCCGGGAGCGGGGAAAGCGCACCGGAAACGGCAATCGGTGGATCCAGCCGTGTTCGCGCAGCTTCTTCGGCGGCGCGGCGACGGACTTGCGGGCGGCGAAGATGGCGCCGACCGACTCGATCACCATGAAGCCGCCGATGAAGCCGAGGAAGACGACGTAGCAGAGGCCGATCACCAGATCGAGTTGGCCGATGGTGCGCAGAACGGCGAAGACCTTCACACCCACCCACGAGCCGATCATGCCGCCGGACAGCAGCCAGAGCGCCAGCTTCCAGTCGATCGCCTTGCGGCGCCAGTAGGAGAGCGCGCCGGACGTCGAGGAGGCGACCACCTGGGCCGAGACGGTCGCCACCGCCACCGCCGGCGAGATGCCCGAGAAGACCAGCAGCGGCGTCAGCAGAAAGCCGCCGCCGACCCCGAACATCCCCGAGATGAACCCGATGGCGCCGCCGAGCCCGAAGATCACGAACATGTTCACGGGCCATTCGGCCACGGGCAGATAGAGCAGCATCGGCTCACTCGGTGCAGAGTCGTTCGGTTGTCGGCACCGAACACATGCAACGTTTCTAATCGATCAGATGCGAAGACGCGAGCGGAGAAACACCGGGTTCGCCGTTCTTCTCAGATCTCCGGATCGACGGCGGCCCAACGGGCGGCGTGGCGGCCGACGAAATCGGCGAGCGAGGTGCCGCCCTCGCGGCTCACCCGCTCGGCGAGGTGATCGAGGATGCGGTCGACGAGGCTCGGGCCGGCGTAGACGAGGCTCGAATAGACCTGGAGCAGGTTCGCACCGGCGACGATCTTCTCCCAGGCCGCCTCGCCGCCGTCGATGCCGCCGACGCCGACGATCGGCAGGGTGGGGCCGACGCGCAGGCGCATCTTGGCGAGCGCCATGGTGGAGCGGCGGAACAGCGGCCGGCCGGAGAGGCCACCGGCTTCCTTCGCCAACGTCTTCTCGCGCAGGCCGTGCCGCGACAGCGTGGTGTTGGAGACGACGAGGCCGTCGAGCTTCTGGTCGAGGACCTCCGCGGCGATGTCGTCGAGACCGGCGTCGTCGACGTCGGGGGCGATCTTGAGCAACACCGGGACGCGGCGGCCGCCCTTCGCGGTGATCTCGTCGCGGGCGGCGAGGACGCGCGACAGGAGATCGGCGAGTTGGGCGCGGGCCTGGAGGTCGCGCAAGCCGGGTGTGTTGGGCGAGGAGATGTTGACGACGAACCAGGAGGCGAGATCGGCGAAGGCACGGATGCCGGCGACGTAGTCGGCGATGCGATCGTCGCTGTCCTTGTTGGCGCCGATGTTGACGGCGACGAGGCCGCCGCGATGGCGGCGCGCCTCGAGGCGGGCGCGCATCGCGGCGTGACCCTGGTTGTTGAAGCCGAGGCGATTGATGACGCCCTCGTCCTCGATCAGGCGGAACATCCGCGGCTTGGGGTTGCCGGGCTGGGGGCGCGGCGTCACCGTGCCGACCTCGACGTGGCCGAAGCCGAGGCCGATGAGGGCGTCGGGCACCTCGGCGTTCTTGTCGAAGCCGGCGGCCATGCCGATCGGATTGGGGAAGTCGACGCCGAAGGCGGAGACGGCGAGGCGCGGATCGGCCTTGCGGCAGGACTTCGGGGCGAGGCCGGTGGCGAGCGCGCGGATGGTGAGACCGTGGGCGGTCTCGGGATCGACGCGGAAGACGGCCGGCTTCATGAGGCGATAGAAGTCGATCACGGGATGGTCTCCGGGAAACGATGGCGGCCGTCGGGACCGAGCGGCAGGTCGACCACCTCGATCGCGAGCCCGGGATCGAGCGCCGCGTAGAGATGGGGGAAGAGGGCACCACCGCGCGAGGGCTCCCACTTCAGAGCGGCGCCGAGGGCTTCGGCGGCGAAGCCGACCAGAAGCAGATCGGGCAGACCGGCGAAGTGCTTCGCGGCGGTCTCGCGCACCTGGGAGGCGGTGGAGAAATGGACGAACCCGTCGGCGAGGTCGACCGGCGCGCCGTGGAAGACCCCCGCGGCCCGGGCTTCGGACCAGGCCGATCTCGACAGGATCTTGTAGACGTTCGCGCTCATCGCACGGGTGTTTCCCTCGTACACCGACGCCACGGCGACGGCGTTGCCGGTCCGGGGCGGACCCTAGTCGCGCGAGGCGTGGGTTACAAGCCGTCACCGACGGCCCGGGCTCGCGGGAATTCAACTCGAAATTGATATCGTTCATACTTGCGACCGACGAATCGGCATGCCGCGGCACGCCGCCGGAAGGAGAGGGGCGGCGAAGCCCCCACACGTTCCCCCCGCCCCGGGAGGTGACCATGGGCACGCGGACGACGGAGCTGACCCACACCCGCCTGTGGGCGGCGATCGATTCGGTCGCCGCCCACAACGGCTTGAGCCCTTCCGCCCTGGCGCGCCGCGCCGGGCTCTCCTCCACCGCCTTCAACAAGTCGAAGCGCGTGACCAACGACGGGCGGCCGCGGTGGCCCTCGACCGAGTCGATCGCCAAGATCCTGGAGGCGACCGGGGCCGATCTCGGCGACTTCGTCCGGCTGATCGCGGCGGCCGAGGCGGAGGCATCCGCCGCGAACGCAGACGCGCCGTTCCTACCGCCACCGCCGCCCACGACCATCGGCTTCGCCGAGGGCGGCGCGATGGACCGCTCCGGGTCGGTGCGGTTCCCGGGAGCGGAGGCGACCTGCTTCGCCTTTTCGATCGAGGACGCGACGGCGGCGCCGCTCTATCGACCCGGCGACGTCGTCATCGCCTCGCTGCAGGTGGCGCCGCGACGCGGCGACCGCGTGCTGGTGCAGACCCGCGACGGCCGGGTGACGGTGCGGCTCTTCGTGTCGCGCAATCATCGCAGCAGCGAGTTCGCCACCCCGGGAGGTCGCCACCGACGCTCGCGCCTGCCGAGCGCGGACGTGGTATGGGTCGCGCGAATCCTCTGGGCGAGCCAATGACGTCGAACCTCCGCCGCATCCCCCTGCGCCACGGTGTGGCCGCCGCGGGGGTGATCATCATCGTCGCCGTGAGCATCGGCGTGTCGCGACGGGACGAGGAACCGGCACCGGAGATCGCCCCGCCGTCGCCGGTCGCGGCGATCACCCCGCCGCGGGTGGAGCCGACGCGCCCGCCGGCGACCGCGGTCAGCGAACCCGCCGCGACGCCCCCCTCCCCGCCCGCGGTGCGGACGGTGAGCGGCCCCGGCATCGCCCCGCCCCCGCCCGCCGCGCAGCCACCGCAACGCATCGCGCCACCGGCGAAGCCGACGCCGCCCGAGCCGCCGATCCGGCCACGCCGGCTGGCGCCGATCGCCATGCTGAGCACCGCGGAGTTCGCCGTCGGGGAGATCCGGGTGCGTCTGCCGGGGGTGGCCGAGATCGCGCCGGACACGGTCTGCCGCGATCGCGACGGTCGGATCTGGCCGTGCGGACGGCGGGCGCTCGCCGGGGTCCGGGCGCTGGTGCGCGGCAAGACGGTGGAATGCCCGCTGCCGGAGAAGGTCAAGCGCGGCGACTTCGTCGCCGACTGCACCCTCGCCGGGGCGGATCTCGCCGAGCGTCTGGTCGCCTCGGGCTGGGCGCGGGCGGTGGACCGGGAGAGCGGGCTCGGCGAAGTGGAGCGGCAGGCGGAGGCCAAGGGCCTCGGCCTCCACGCCGCGACGGTGCCGGACGCGGTCGATCCGTTCCCGACCCCCGGCGATGTGCCGCTCGACGCGACGACGGCGCCTCTCGGCGCCGTCGGTGTTTCGTCCCGGGGGGCGCCTCTCGGCGGCGCAGAGGACGGAACGACGGACGCCGCGGGTGGCCGCGGGGCGCCGATGCGGCTCGGCGGGGAGGCCGCCGAGCCGTGAGCGATCAGCCGGCGGCCAGCGTCCCGGCGAGAGCGGAGGCGATCAGCGCCCGGGTCTCGGCGATGCCGTAGAGGGCGACGAAGGAGCCGAAGCGCGGGCCTTTTTCCTGACCGAGCAGGATCTGGTAGAGGCCGGCGAAGAAGCCGAGCGACACGCCGGGGCCGCCGTCCGGGCCTTTCTTGGCCGGGTCGGGGAAGTGGGCGCGGCCGACGTCGAAGACCAGGGTCTGGATCTCGTCGGCGTCCGCTCCGGCCGGCAGTTTCGCCAGCGCCAGATCGAGGGCGGCGAGCGCGCCGCGCTCGGCCTCATCGGGCGCGCGGAAGCGCTTCGTCGGCTTCACGAAGTCGTGGAAGTAGCGGATGGCGTAGCCGACCAGCCGGTCGAGTTCGGGCGAATTCTCGGGCGTGACGCCGGGGGCGACGCGCTTGATGAAGCCCCAGAGCACGTCGCGGTCCTCGGCGTTGGAGGCCGAGACGAGGTTCATCAGCATCGAGAACGACGCCGGCATGTGCTTCTTCGGCGGCTCGCCGCCGTGGATGTGCCACACCGGATTGCCGAGCTTCTGCTCGACCGTCTGGCGCTCGTAGGCGTCGAGGAACTGGTAGTACTCGTCGACGTTGCGCGGGATCACGTCGAAATAGAGCTTCTTCGCCGCCTTCGGCTCGCGGAACATGAACAGCGACAGGCTCTCCGGCGAGGCGTAGGTCAGCCACTCGTCGATGGTCAGGCCGTTGCCCTTGGACTTCGAGATCTTCTGACCGTTCTCGTCGAGGAAGAGCTCGTAGTTGAATCCCTCGGGCGGCGGCGCGCCGATGGTCGAGCAGATCTTCGAGGAGAGCTTGACCGAGTCGATCAGGTCCTTGCCCGACATCTCGTAGTCGACGCCGAGGGCGGCCCAGCGCATGCCCCAGTCGGGCTTCCACTGCAGCTTCACCGCGCCGCCGGTCACCGGCAGGGTGACGAGATCGCTCGTCTCCGGATCACGATAGGTGATGGTGCCGGCCTCCGGGTCGACGCTCTCGGTCGGCACCTGGAGAACCAAGCGGGTGCGCGGGCAGATCGGCAGGAAGGGCGAATAGGTCGCCCGCCGCTCCTCGCCGAGCGTCGGCAGCATGATCTTCATCACCGCGTCGTAGTGGCGCAACACGGCGAGGAGCGCCTCGTCGAAACGGCCGGAGCGGTAATAGGCGGTCGAGGACGCGAACTCGTACTCGAAACCGAAGGTGTCGAGGAACCGCCGCAGCATGGCGTTGTTGTGGTGGCCGAAGCTCTCGTACTTCTCGAACGGGTCGGGCACCTCGGTCAGCGGCCGGCCGAGATGGGGACGGATCATCTCCTTGTTGGGGATGTTGTCCGGCACCTTGCGGAGGCCGTCCATGTCGTCGGAGAAGCACAGGAGCCGCGTCGGGATCTCGTCGCGGGTCAGCACGCGGAAGGCATGGCGCACCATGGTGGTGCGCGCCACTTCGCCGAAGGTGCCGATGTGGGGCAGGCCCGAGGGGCCGTAGCCGGTCTCGAACAGGACCACGTCCTCGGGTTTCTTCGCCAACCGCGCGACGATCTTCCGCGCCTCCTCGAAGGGCCAGGCCTTGGAGCGGCCGGCCGCCTCGACGACGGCGGGGGACAGATCGAGGGCACGCGAGCCGGGCGCGGTCATGGGAACGGGTCCTTGATGGGGTGAAAACGGCGCGGAAATGCTCCGCAAACGAGCCGGCGGACACTAATCTCGCAGTGCGAGAGCGTCAACACGGCGCGAGGCGATCGCCGTCGGCCGCTTGCCAGCGAGGCGGCGCCGACCTAGCGTGCGGCGCGCAAGCCCACGGAGCCGACATGCCCAAGACCTTCTCCGCCCACGAAGCCCTCCTCCACCTGATGATCACCGTGTCGATGGCGGACCGCACCGTCACCGAGAAGGAGATCGGCGAGATCGGGCTCTTGGTCGACACCCTGCCGGTGTTCGTCGGCTTCGATCGCGAGCGGGTGCCGACGCTCGCCGCCGAGACGGCGAAGATCCTCGACACCCACGACGGCATCGACACGATCCTGCGCAAGGCCAAGGACGCGCTGCCGGAGAAGCTCTACGAGACGGCCTATGCGCTGGCGATCGAGATCTCGGCGGTGGATCTCTCCGCCGGTCAGGAGGAGCTGCGCTTCCTCGAGATGATGCGCGACACCTTCGACCTCGACCCGCTGGTCTCCGCCGCGATCGAGCGCTCGGCGCGGGTGCGCTATCGCAAGATGTGAGCCCCGGCCGGCCGCTCGGGCCCGCCTTCGCACACGGCGTTTCGAAGAGATCGAAACGCCGTGTGCTCGGTCTCAGACCGGGTTGACCAGGAACGACATGCCGTGCCACCCGAACGGGAGGTAGGGATCGAGGCGCCATTTTTCGGCGCATTTCTCTCGCCATTCGTGGAAGGCGCGTTGTTCGCCGCGGCGCGGATCGCCGTTCTCGCAGAACCAGTCGTCGAACGACAGGATCGATCCGGGTTGCAGGATGTCGGTGACGAATTCGAGCACCGGCACCGTCGAGGAATAGAGATCGCAGTCGACGTGGACGAAGGCCGCCTTCTCGATGCCGTACTCGGCCGGGGTATGGCCGGTGAGTGTCCGGTCATAGAAGCCGGGGACGGTGTGGAAGTCGCGTCCCTCCTCGGCACGATAGTGGGCCAACACCTCGCGGAACTGCTCGCGGCTCACCGCCATCGATCCGGTCCGCCATTGGCGGTGATCCTCGGTACCGACCTGCGGCAGACCCTCGAAACTGTCGAAGGCGAAGAGCCGGCGCCCGGCGAACGGTTCCAGGCGATCGTACTTCAGAGCGAAACGGAAGGAGCGGATGTTCGATCCGCAGCCGAACTCGAGGTAGTCGCCCGCCACCTTGTTGAAGCGCAGGACCGAAAAGGCCTTGTAGTAGAAGTCGTCGATGTGCCTCTGAAGCGCGTATTCGCGGAGATAGCGCGCCGCCTCGGCATCGTGCTCGTGCAGGTCCGAGAAGGGAAACGTCCCGCCTCCGACCGTCTTGTAATAGATCATGACTTCGCCCCCAACCAAACGACGTGCAGCCGTTTCCCTTCCGCGCGACGGCGCGGCCATTCGATGCGCGACGTCCCCTCGACCCGGCCGAGAGGAACCGGCGGCGGCCGATCGGCGCGACGGCGGCGCGTCAGTTCAACACGCGCCGGATCTCCGGCAGATCCAACGAGAAGGCCGGGATCTCGACGTCGAAGAAGCCGCCCTCGGCGTCCTCCATGCGGTAGCTGCCGGCCATGAAGCCCGAGGGCGTGCCGAGCGGGCAGCCGGAGGTGTATTCGAAGCTCTCGCCGGGGCCGATCAGCGGCTGTTCGCCGACGACGCCGGGGCCGGTCACTTCCTGACGACGGCCATGGGCATCGGTGATCAGCCAGTGGCGGGCGCGCAGCCGGACCGGTTCGTCGCCTAGGTTGGTGATCTCGATGGTGTAGGTCCAGAACCAACGGTTCTCGTCGGGTTCGGAGCGATCGCGCTGGAACTCCGGCAACACCGTCACCCGCACGCCGTGCGTCACGTTCTCGTACATCGCCTCCACCCGTCTCTGAGGGACCGCACCGCGGCGAGGGCGTGGTCCGGGTCGCACCGCCCATCATGCCCCGAACCGCGACGGATGCAACGCCCTGCGGCGATGGGCGGGCTGCGATCGGCGATGGTCACGGAGATGCGGGCGGGCGCAACCCTCCCCGCGCCGGCGGCGGGGGACGGGTGCGACCCGCCCCTCGCTCGCCGATCAGGCGCGGCGCGCGGCGGCGGCGGCGGCCGTCACGTCGTCGATCAGGTCCTCGACGTCCTCGAGGCCGACCGAGAGGCGCAGCAGACCGTCGCCGATGCCGAGCTCGGCGCGGACCTCGGGCTTGAGGCGCTGGTGCGTCGTCGTCGCCGGATGGGTGATCAGGCTCTTGGCGTCGCCGAGGTTGTTGGAGATCTTCACCACCTCGAGGGCGTTGGAGAAGGCGAAGGCGCCGGCCTTGCCACCCTCGACCTCGAAGGCGATCAGGTTGGACCCGGCGCGCATCTGCCGCTTCACCAAGGCCGCCTGCGGGTGATCGGCGCGGCCGGGGTAGATCACCCGGGCGATGCCGGGGATCTCGGCCAGCGCATCGGCGAGGCGGGCGGCGTTGGACGTCTGCTTCTCGACGCGGAGCTGGAGCGTCTCGAGGCCCTTCAGCAGCACCCAGGCGTTGAACGGCGACAGCGACGGGCCGGTCTGGCGGATGAAGACCTGGAGATGGTCGTCGACGAACTTCTGCGACGACAGCACGACGCCGCCGAGGCACCGGCCCTGGCCGTCGATGTGCTTGGTCGCCGAATAGACGACGACGTCGGCGCCGAGCGCCAGCGGCGACTGCCAGCACGGCGTGGCGAAGACGTTGTCGACGACGAGGCGGGCGCCGGCCGCATGGGCGATCTCGGCGACCGCGGCGATGTCGTAGACCTCGAGCGTCGGGTTGGTCGGGCTCTCGAGGAAGAACACCTTGGTGTTGGGCCGCACCGCCGCCTTCCACTGGTCGAGGTCAGCGCCGTCGACCAGGGTGCAGGCGATGCCGAAGCGCGGGCAGAGGTCCTCGACGACGTAGCGACAGGAGCCGAACAGCGCCTTGGCGGCCACCACGTGATCGCCGGCGGAGAGCTGGCAGAGGATCGCCGCGGTCACCGCCGCCATGCCGGTCGCCGTGGCGCGGGCCGCCTCGGCGCCCTCGAGCAGGCGCATGCGGTCCTCGAACATGGTGACGGTCGGATTACCGAAGCGCGAATACTGATAGCCGGGCG
>ERZ1645187.582-NODE-582-length-35825-cov-42.048980_pt1 | contig 35825 bp, 27 predicted proteins | sample MGYA00575352_ERZ1645187 | MGnify/ENA primary metagenome ERZ1645187 (study PRJEB40837, sample SAMN11349314) | freshwater sediment metagenome | isolation source: river sediment | host: Sediment | place: India: Wazaribad , New Delhi | collected 2017-02-21 ... | reverse complement strand
TCGTTCCGCTTCGCCCAGACGCCGATCCGCGTTCTGGCGGCCTGCGGCACGCTCGTCACCGTGGCCTTCTACCTGATCGCCCAGATGGTCGGCGCCGGCAAGCTCATCCAGCTCCTGTTCGGCATGCAGTACTGGCACGCCGTCGTGATCGTCGGCGCGCTGATGATCATCTACGTGACCTTCGGCGGCATGGTGGCGACGACCTGGGTGCAGATCATCAAGGCGGTGCTGCTGCTCGCCGGCGCGTCGTTCATGGCGCTGATGGTGCTCGTCAAGTTCGGCTTCAGCCCCGAGGCGCTGTTCGCGAAGGCCGTTGAAGTTCATCCGAAGAAGGTGGCGATCATGTCGCCGGGCACGCTCATCTCCGACCCGATCTCGGCGATCTCGCTGGGTCTGGCGCTGATGTTCGGCACCGCCGGCCTGCCGCACATCCTGATGCGCTTCTTCACCGTCGCCGACGCCAAGGAAGCCCGTAAGTCCGTGTTCTACGCCACCGGCTTCATCGGCTACTTCTACATCCTGACCTTCATCATCGGCTTCGGCGCGATCACGCTGGTCTCGACCAACCCCGACTTCCTGACAGACGCCGCCAAGGGTCTGACGGCGATCAAGGGCGGTTCGAACATGGCGGCGATTCATCTCTCCAACGCGGTCGGCGGCAACGTCTTCCTCGGCTTCATCTCGGCGGTGGCCTTCGCGACCATCCTCGCGGTCGTGTCGGGCCTGACGCTGGCTGGCGCCTCGGCCATCAGCCACGACCTCTACGCCACCGTCATGAAGGACGGCAAGGCGAACGAGCAGGACGAAATCCGCATTTCGAAGATCTCGACCGTTGTTCTCGGCGTCATCGCCGTGATCCTCGGCATCATCTTCGAGAACCAGAACGTCGCGTTCATGGTCGGCCTCGCCTTCTCGATCGCCGCGTCGTGCAACTTCCCGGTGCTCATCATGTCCATCTTCTTCAAGGGCATGACGACGCGCGGCGCGGTTATCGGCGGCTTCCTCGGCCTCATCTCGGCGCTCGTCGGCGTCGTGCTGTCGCCGGCGGTGTGGGTCGACGTGCTCGGCAACGCCAAGGGCTCGGCGCCCGTGCCGTGGTCGAACCCGGCCCTCGTTTCGATGGCTCTCGCCTTCGGCGGCATCTGGCTGTTCTCGAAGCTCGACTCCTCGGCGCGCGGCGCTGAAGACCGGGCCGGCTTCGACCCGCAGTATGTCCGCTCGCAGACGGGCATCGGCGCGTCCGGCGCTTCGGCTCACTAATCAAATCGCCGGGCGCCCTACGGGGCGCCCGGTTCTTTTTCTTGCATCCATTGCAGCCGCCTCCGTCGCGGCTCGACCGGCCCGGCGCTTTCACGCGCCTCGACACGGCCAGACTGCGAACGGACCGGTTTGGGACTCCCATGCCGAACTCCTTCGACACGACCAATCCGCCCTTCGATCGCCTGACGCCGCAAGAGGGCGATCAGCTTCGCGCCGCCATCGACGTCGAATATTTCCGTCCGGGCGAGGTTCTCATTCCGCCCGAGACGGTCGCCGAATATTTTTACGTCGTCATCAAGGGCTCGGTTGAAGAACGAGACGTTGACGGCGAGCTGGCGGCGATGCTCGGCCCCGGCGATTCCTTCGACAGCCGCGCGCTCATGCAGGGATCTGGCGCGCGCTCCTTCATCTCGCGCGAAGAGACCCTGTGTTATCTGATGCCGCGCGAGCTGGTGTTGTCGCTGACGCAGAAGAACGCGCGTTTCGGCTCGTTCTTCTATCTCGACATTTCCCGCAAGCTCGACGAACTGGCGCGCGATGAAGATGAAAGCCGTTTCGGCACGCTGATGCGCGCGCGCATCAGCGATCTCTTCCTGCATCCGGCCGAGTTCATCACCGCCGACGACACGATCGAGACGGCCGGCCACAAGATGCGCGAGATCGATTCCAACGCGTTGTTCGTGCGCGACGGAGAAAAGGTCGGCATCATCACGGGCATGAATCTGTCGAAGGCCGCCGTGCTGCGACGCATGCCGATCTCCGATCCGGTGCGCGCGGTGACGCATTTCGATCTCGTCACCATCAGCGCCGACGACTTCGTCTTCTCGGCGCTGATCCTGATGACCAAACACAACAAGCGTCGCTTGGCGGTGACGGATCAGGGCAAGTTCGTCGGCATTCTGGAAGACATCGACCTGTTGTCCTTCCTTGCCGGCAACAGCCAGCTGGTCGCCGGCCGCATCGACCGCGCCTCAAGCGTCGCCGATCTGCAGATCGCGGCCAACGACATCACCGGTCAGGTGCGCATGCTGCGCCGGCAGGGCGTGAAAGCCGAGGTGATCGCCGAGATCATCTCCGACCTCAACCGCCGACTGCTCGCCAAATTGTTCCAGTTTCTCGCGCCACCGGATCTGCGCGCCAAGGCCTGCCTGATCGTCATGGGCAGCGAGGGGCGCGGCGAACAGACCGTTCGCACGGATCAGGACAACGGCCTCATTCTGCTGGAGCCCGTCGACGCCAAAGTTCTCGACGATTTCCGCGCGTCGTTCACCGAGGCGCTGGAAAAGTTCGGCTTCCCGCCCTGCCCCGGCAACGTGATGGTGCGCAATCCGCTGTGGTCGAAGCCGTTGGCGGATTATCTCGGCGATTTCCATCGCTGGGTCGCATTGCCCGACGCCGATTCCCACATGAATGTCGCGATTTTCTACGACGCGGAAGCCGTGGCCGGCAAAGTCGACCTGCTCGACGAGGCCAAGCGCGGACTGATCGAGAAGGTGCAGGGCGAGCGCGTCTATCTGGCGCATTTCGCCAAGGCGATCGAATCCTTCCCGACGCCGATCGGCTTCTTCAACAATCTCATCACCCATGCCGGCGACGGCGATTCCGTCGATCTGAAGAAGGGCGGCATTTTCCCGATCGTGCACGGCGTGCGCAGCTTCGCCATCGAGCGTGGGATAACAGAAACGTCGACGACAGCGCGCATCGCCAAACTGGTCGAGATCGGCGCGCTGAAGGCGGAGTTCGGACGCGAACTGACGCAATCCTTCCAGTTTCTGATGGCGCTGCGTCTGGACTCGCAATTGTCGCAGTCCGGCAGCCTGATGAAACCGGCTGCCCTGTCCAGTATGGAGCGCGATCTGTTGCGCGACGCCTTCCAGGTCGTCAAACAATTCAAGGAAATCGTGCGCCGTCACTTCAACCTGAGCATGTTCGGATGATCCCGCGCTGGGCCAAACGTCTGTTTCACCAGGCGACCATTCACGATCAGACCTATCGTTTCATGTTCGAACCGGGTCCGCCGGACGAATATGTGGCCTTCGATTGCGAGACGACGGGGCTCGACCCCAAGACCGACGACATCATCACCATCGCGGCGGTGAAAATTCGTGGAAAGCGTATTCTGACGAGCGAGCGTTTCGTCGCCGTCGCCCGACCGGAAACGGCTATGGGCTCGGAGGCGATCAAGGTGCATCGGCTGCGCATGTCCGACGTCGAGCACGGCGAGCGCGGCTACAACATCATGCCGGAGTTTCTGCGCTTCGTCGGCGGACGGCCGCTTGTCGGTTATTACGTCGATTTCGACGTGGCGATGATCAATAAATATCTGCTGCCTTTCGCCGGCATCGAATTGCCGAATCCGCTCGTCGAAGTGTCGCGCCTTTATTACGAGCGCAAATACGGCGACGCGCCGCCCGGCACCGAGATCGACCTGCGTTTCGTGCGCATCCTCGAAGACTTGGACTTACCGCAACTCGACCAGCACGACGCCTTCAACGACGCGCTGATGACGGCGCAGATGTTCGTGGCGCTGCGCGATCTGAAAGACCGCGGCGTGCGCATCTCGCGCGAGCGCGGCAAGGGCCACCACACGCCGATGATGGGATAGGCCGTCGCCCGCGCGACGGCCTCGTTGTCAAAGATCGCGCAGCGCCGCCTCCACGGCGCGCGTCACCTCACGCGGATCGCCGACCATATTGGCCAGCGCCAGCGCCAGTTTGGCGAGAAACAGGGCCTGCTTGTCCGGGCCCGCCTTGTCGATCGCCTCGGCGATGAGATCGTAGGTCTCTTCCAGTTGCGGATTGGCGAATTTCTTGACGAGCATCAGGCGGCTTCCTTCTTCGCGCAGGCGACGGCAAGCGCCATTTCGAATTTCGCGACGTCAGCTTTGAGCCAGCGCGCGCAGACATGACCATCGGGCCGGATGAGCGTCGCCGCGCCCGGCGCGGCTGCGTATTTGGCGGCGACGCGGCCGGCTGAATCGGCGATGACGAGATCGGCTGCCCCCTGCATGGCCTTTGCATTCGCGGCGGCGACAACGATTGTATTGACGGGAGCGGACGCGGCTTTCGCCGCCGCGAGCAAGGTTTTCTGCTCGCTCGTGAGATCGCTGTCAGCGAAGAGGATGAACTGGAAGCCGGGCGACAGACGATCCATCAGGTAATCGTCGGGCCCGAGCTTCACATTGCGCATCGGCGCGCCGCAGGCGACGCCGCCGACGAAAGCCGCATCCTCGTTGCGGAAACTGTTCAGGGCCGATTGGGAATAATCGTGCGGGCGCGAGGTGCGCCAATGCATCAGATCGTTGGCGAATGTCTCGCTCAGGCTGAAGGAGAGCACCGCGTCGCGCATCAGCCGGAAACCCGGCGTCGGCGGCGTCATGAAGCGCGTCGACTTGCCGCCTTCGGCGCAGATTTCGCGCGCCGCCTGCACACGCTCCTGCGAATAGGACTCGAGCAGTTTCTCGGGCGCAAGGCCGCGCATGACGAAGGCGAGCTTCCAGGCGAGGTCGTCGCAATCCTGAAAGCCGGTATTGGCGCCGCGCACGCCGAAGATCGGCAGAAGATGCGCCGCATCGCCGGTGAACAGCACGCGGCCGGCGCGGAAATCCGGCAGCGTCAACGTATTGGCCGAGTAGACCGTGGCCCAGTCGAGCGTCCACGGCTTTTTCTGGCCGATCATGTCGAGCACGCTGTCGATGCGGCGCGCGAGCAAGGTCGGCTCCAACGCGTCCTCCGCCGTCTCGCCGTCAGGCAGACGGAAATCGACGCGCCAGATTCCTTCCGGCTGACGATGCACCAGCACGTTGTTGCCGGGGTTCCAGGCCGGATCGAAATGGCAGAGCCGTTCGGTCGGCAGGCCGATGTCGCATTTGATGTCGGCGATGACGAAATTGCCGGGGTAGGAGCGCCCCTCCATCCGCAAATCGAGCATGCGGCGAATGGCGGAACGCCCGCCGTCAGCGGCGACGACCCATTGCGCCGGCAGATCATATTCGCCATCCGGCGTGTCGACGCGCAACACGGCGTGGTCGGCGCGCTGCGTCAGGCCGACGACTTTCGAACCCCAGCGGAAATCGACCATGCCGGTCGCGTTGACCGCGTCGACCAGATATTCCTCGATATATTGCTGCTGGATGTTGAGGCCGGGCAGGAAGCGGTCATCCTCGTCATGCGGCATGACCATCCTGTAGACTTCGCGTCCGCGAAAATAGGAGCGCCCTTGCGACCATTGCAGGCCCTTCTTCAGGAAGGGCCCTGCGACGCCGGCGTGCTGCAAGATCTCCATGGAGCGTCGCGTCAGCACGATGGCGCGACTGCCGTGCGAAACCTGCAACTCGCTTTCGAGCAGGATCGATTTCACGCCGAACCGCGCCAGCTCGATCGCCGTCAACATGCCGATCGGGCCAGCGCCGACGACGACGACCGGGACCGTTTCGACCTTACCGGCCATTTCCGGCGGCCGCGCGAAGGGATGGATTTTATAGTCGTAGAATATAGAGGCGCGCGGCTGCGTTTCCGGCTGGTGCATGAGGCTCTCCCTCCCCGGAGTCTCAAAGAAGATGGCGAAGCTTAACGAAGGCCGGCGGCGGCGTCTGTCCCCTGCGAAGGGGACAAGGCTTTCTCGGCGAGGCGGGCTGAGGCACATTCGGGTTGCGGCGGGCCCTTGCGGCGACGAAAGGAATGCGAAGCCCAGATGAGCGACCCAGAGAAAGGCAAGAACGGGGCGCAGCGCGCGCTGATTCCTATCGACGTCGAGCTTGTGCGCGGGCTCATCGCACGGCTTGGACATGACGGCTTTCTCGACGCTTTCGCGCTGGCCTGCGAGACGCTGTCCGGCGCCGAGCAGGTCACGGCGTTCTTCGCGGAAGGCGGCCGCGCACGCTGTGTGCTGGCGCATCGGCCAAGCGCCCCGGAACTGGTGGAAGATCTCTGCGCGCATTACGAGCGCATCTATTACCAGCGCGACGAATTGCTCGCCCATCACGCGCGCGGCGGCGAGGATTACGCCGCCGTGCCGGTCGCCTCGACGGAGATCGCCGACGACGCCTATCGCGACCGACTGTTCGCCGCGGCGCGGTTGGGCGGGAAGATCGCGTTGATCGCCTCAGCCAACGGCCGCATCGTCTATGTGAATCTTTATTTCGCGCAGCCCGAGGCCAGCGCGGCGGCGCTTGCGACGCTCGACGCGCACGGGCCGCTGTTGACGCAATTGCTGATGAAGCACGATGCGCTGACCGGCGGCTATGTGCGCCCCGGCGCGGCGCGGCAGAAGGTCGACGCCTTCCTCCGCCACCGCTTTGCCGCCCTGTCGCAACGCGAGGCGCAAATCGCGGCCTTGATCGCCTGCGGCTTGTCGGTGGAGGCCATCGCCGCCGAAACGGGCGTGGCCGCCGCCTCCATCGTCACCTTTCGGCGGCGCGGTTACGCCAAGATGGGCATCGCCAGCCGGGCGGAGCTTTTCGCGCTCTGCGCCGGGCTGGCGCTGTGAATCGGCAAAAGCCGCAGCTTTTTCCCGCAAGCCTTCGCGACGACCGACAGATCGGTCAGTTGCGCGCCAGACGATCGGCCGGCACTTCCTCGGGCTTCTGCTGGTTGAAGAAGCCTTCCGTGTGGATCAACTCCGGCTTGGCGCCGAGCGCCTTGACGGCGGCGACGCAATCCTCGGTGAATTCCGGGCTGCCGGCAATGAAGACCGAATGCGCCGAGAGATCCGGGAAGAGCCCCGGCAAAACCGTCGGGATGCGGCCATGCAGCCTGTCGCGACGGCTGGCCGGCGGCGTCTCGCGCGTCAAAGTGGCGAGGAAGCGGAACTTGCGATGACGCGCCTCCCACCAGGCCATCATGCCGGGGCAATAGACGTCGGCCTCGGAGCGGCCGGAGAACAGCAGCGTCACCGGCTGGCGGTAGTTGCGCCGCAGCGCGGCTTCGGCCAGCGCCAGAACCGGCGCGAGGCCCGAGCCGGCCGCAAGGCACAGAACCGGCGTGTCGACGCTTGGATCGCCGATGAAGGTGCCATAGGGGCCGGACAACTTCAGCTGATCGCCGATCTGCACTTTCTCGTGCAGCCAGCGGCTCGTCGCTCCGTCGTCGACGCGGGTGACGTGAAAGACGATTTCGCCGTCGGAACGCGGGGCGTTGGCGATGGAATAGCAGCGCGGCGGCGCCCCGCCGCGCTCATCGCCGATCATCATGTTCTGGCCGGGCCAGTAACGCATCGGCTTGCCGAGCGGGCGCATGGTGATCTCGACGATGCGCGGGGTGCGCGGCACCTTGTCGGTGACGACGTAATAGATGTTTTCGTTGGGCGGGAAGAGCTTCGGCTTGGCGTCGTCCGTGCCCCATTCGATTTCCAGAACGGACGAAATCGGCTTGGCCATGCACATCAGGCCATAGCCGGCGCGGCGATCTTCCTGCGACAGGGCCATGTCCAGCACCATGCCCTGATCGAACTGGCCGGCGAGAACCTTGATCTTGCATTCGCCGCAGGCGCCGGCGCGACAATTGTTGGGCAACGCATAGCCGGCTTTTTCGAGCGCCGAGAGGACGGTGTCGCCGGTGGCGCATTCGACGTCTTTGCCGGAAGGCTGCAAGCGGATGAGGCTCATGGGAAATCCCGTTCAGGAGAAAAGGCGCATGAAAAAACCCGCGCTCGCGCCTATCAGGCGCAAGCGCGGGCTCCTCGTCAATGGATCAGAAGACGGGAATGATCTCTTCCATGTCCACGTCCAGCACTTCCTGACCGGAGATGCCCACTTCCGGGATCGCCGGGAAGGCGATGTCGTACTTGTCGAGCACGCCCTTCAGGTTGAGCATGGCGCGCTTCCAGTTTTCCTTCTTGGCTTCGTAATCCGGGATGTGGAAGCCTGCGTCGCGGGCGATCTTTTCGAGCTTGCGCTGCACGTCGATGAAGTCGGCCGGGATGTCCCAGAACTCGATCGGCGGCTCGAACAGAACGGCCGACAGGAAGAGATAGCCGGCGCGGATCTGCTTGGTGATGATCGCAGCGTCTTCCTTGGCGAGCTTGGGATAATCGCGCTCCATGACCGACATGCAAATCGCCATGTGGCGGCCTTCGTCGCGCCCGATGTTGCGGAACGCTTCCTTGAAGACGGGCTCCTTACAGCCGGCCGCCATCTGGTGGAAGATGGTTGCGGCGGCGATCTCGCCCATCAGGAAGGACGAGAACAGAACGGCCAGCGAATATTTCGGCACGGCCTTCTTGTAGCCCGCCCAGTAACGGCCGCCGTTGTAATAGAGCCATTGGGCGTTGCGCTTGGCGAGCTTGCCGATCTCGGTCTTGGGCTCGTGCTCCAGCGGGCTCGGCGAGCCGAGCAGCTTGGTGATGGCGAGGCCGCACATCTGCTCATGGTTCTGCTCGTCGCGCGTGACGGAGAAGAAGCAGCGGCGCACGGCGTCTTCCTCATGCACCTCGTAGGTCTTGATGAGGGCTTCGGCGAAAACCGGCGGGGCGGACGCGTCGAAAACCGACAGGATGGTCCACCAATAGGCGATGGCCTCACGCTCTTCCCACGTGTAGCGCTCGACGTCGAACGTGTCCCAGGGAAGCTTCTTGGGATCCCAGTTCTCGCGCTGCGCGGCGTCCCAGATCTCTTCGAGCTTCTTGGTGTGGTTATGCCACGACAGCGGGTAGACGTTGGGCTGCTCCGTGGGCGGCGGCAGGTCCATCTTGAGGGCGAGCTTTTCATTCGCGGCCATTTTGCTTCCTCTCTTCGGTTGTCTTGGTGCGGGATTGTGTATCATTTACACATATGATTTTATGTGCGTTTTTGCATTTTGTATTTTTCTTGATACACCGATCATTGTTCCAGTGTTGATTTTGTATCACATTGAGACTTCCCCCGCAAGGGGTTTTGACAACGGTCAATTGGCGCCTTCGCGGAGGCCGGGATATGGTGCGCCTCCATTGGGAATCGGCGGGTTCGCTGCGGTCGCAGACCAGCGTGAGCGCGCGCATCCGGGCTGCAGGAACCATGAGCGCCAGCCGTAAAGCCGAGGATATGCTGCAAGAGCTGGCGGCGCGGCTGCAACCCAACATCAAGAGCCTCATCGTCTCGATCTTCGGCGACGCGGTTTTGCCGCATGGCGGCACGATCTGGCTCGGCAGCCTGATCCAGCTCGTCGATCCTTTCGGCATCAACGATCGCGTCGTGCGCACCTCCGTCTTCCGCCTGTCGAAGGAAGGCTGGCTGACCTCGCATCATCTCGGCCGCCGTAGCTTCTACAGCCTGACGAATTCGGCGCGACTGCGTTTCGAGGCCGCGCATCGCCACATCTATGCCGAAGCGCGCAAGCCATGGGACGGCGCCTGGACCGTCGTGCTCACCGGCGGCGTCGACGGCGAAACGCGCGAGACGCTGCGCCGCGACCTCGCCTGGCAGGGCTTCGGACAATGGTCGGCAGGCGTCATGGCGCATCCCGACCCGGACGAGGCGAGCTTGCGGCAGGCTCTGACCGACGACGGCGCGATGGACGCCGCCATCGTCATGCGCGGCGCGGCGGCCGAGTGGATGCGGCCGGAAGCCTTGCGCAGCGTCATCAGCCGGGCCTGGCGCATCGACGAACTGGCCGCCGATTACCAAAGCTTCCTCGACAATTTCCGGCCGCTGTGGCGCATCGCCGATCAGGGCGAGCTGTCGCCGCGCGCCAGCTTTCTCACGCGCACGTTGCTGATCCACGAATATCGACGCGCCATCCTGCGCGATCCGATGCTGCCGGAGGAGTTGCTCTCGGCCAATTGGCCGGGCGCGGCGGCGCGGCTCCTGTGTCGCAATCTCTACCGGCGCGTGCAAATCGGCGCCGAGCGCCATCTGATCGAGGCCATTCAAACCGCCGAAGGCCCGGCGCCGGCCGCCGATCCCGCCTATCATGAGCGTTTCGGCGGTCTTGAGCCAATGGAGCGCAGCTTCGCCGACGCCTGAGGCGGCGGCGCGGCGAGTTTCAGCGCGCCATCCATGACGAGGTCGGCGGCCATGTCGGCATAGGCCTCGCGCGACATGCCCTTGCCCGCCTTGAACCAGAGATAGTGCCAGTTGAGCATGCCGAAGAGCGACATGGTCAACGGCTTCAATAGATCGGGTTTGGCGCCGATCGCCGGATTGACGCTTGCGACGGCCGTCGCGAAGACGGCCACCAGCTCGCGCTCCATCGCCTTGAGGCGCGCCTGCCGGTCCGGCGGCAGACGGCCGAGATCGTTGATCTGAATCTTGTGGGTGTGATCGGCGTCGCGATAGGCATCGAGCAATGCGCGGGCGAGGCCGCGCAGGCGCTCGCGCGGCGGGCGCGAGGGATCGTCGGCGCCATGCACCGCCGCAAGCAGATCGCCGAGATGCTGGGCGATGATCTCGTCCAGCAAATCTTCCTTGCTCGAGCAATAATGATAGAGCAGCGCCTTGGACACGCCGCAGGCGGCGGCTATTTCGGCGAGCGAGGCGCCGTCATAGCCGTTGCGGGCGAAAAGCTCCGCGGCCTTCGCCAAAATTGCGTCGCGTTTGGCGTCGTAATCCGCCGCTCTCGGCCGCGCCATCTACTATCGTCCCGCCGTCGTCAGCATCAGATCTTGCGATTGTCGATGACGCGGCGCGCCTTGCCGCTCGACCGCTCCACGAGCGAGGGCCGACGCACGTCGATCCTGGCCGAAATGCCGATCGTGTCCTTGACGAGACGGGCGAGCTTCTTGCCTGCGGCATCGCGCGTTTCGGGGAAATCGGCTTCCGGCTTGATCTCGACGCTGATCTCCATCTGATCCATACGGCCGTCGCGCGTCAGCATGATCTGGTAATGCGGGGTCAGGGTCTCGACCTTGAGCAGCAACTCTTCGATCTGCGTCGGGAAGACGTTGACGCCGCGCACGATCATCATGTCGTCGCTGCGGCCGGTGACTTTCTCCATACGGCGCATGGAGCGCGCCGTGCCCGGCAGAAGCCGCGTCAGATCGCGCGTGCGATAGCGAATGACCGGCATGCCTTCCTTGGTGAGCGAGGTGAAGACAAGCTCGCCGATCTGGCCGTCGGGCACCACCTCGCCCGTCTGCGGATCGATGATCTCGGGATAGAAATGGTCTTCCCAGATATGCAGGCCATCCTTGGTCTCGACGCACTCCATCGCGACGCCGGGACCGATGACTTCCGACAGACCATAGATGTCGACGGCGTGCATGTCGAAGGCCTGTTCGATTTCCTGCCGCATGGCGTTGGTCCACGGCTCGGCGCCGAACATGCCGACCTTGAGCGAACTCGCGCGGGGGTCGAGCCCCTGGGCGCGGAACTCGTCGAGAATGGCCAGCATGTAGGAGGGCGTGACCATGATCACGTCGGGCTGAAAATCCTGCATGAGCTGAACCTGGCGCTCGGTCATGCCGCCGGACATCGGAATGACGGTGCAGCCCAGAGCCTCCGCGCCGTAATGGGCGCCGAGGCCGCCGGTGAACAGGCCGTAGCCATAGGCCACATGCACCTTCATGCCGGGGCGCACGCCGGCGGCGCGCATCGAACGCGCCATCACTGAGGACCACATATCAATGTCGTTGCGCGTATAGCCGACGACGGTCGGCTTGCCGGTGGTGCCGGAGGAGCCATGAATGCGGCTGATCTTGTCCATCGGCACGGCGAACATGCCGAAGGGATAATTGTCGCGTAACGTCGACTTCGCGGTGAAGGGAAATTTGGCGAGATCCGCGATCGTCTTGAAATCGTCGGGATGGGCGCCGGCGGCGTCGAAATTCCGTCGATGCTCGGGCACGTTGTCGTAGGCGTGGCGCAACGACCAAGCCAGACGCTTGGTCTGCAAAGCCGCGATTTCGTCGCGGGACGCTTTTTCAATCGGCTCGAGATCGGCCGGGCGGGCGCCCAGATCCTCCATGTCATCCTCCCCCTGTTGCGGTCGTCTGCGGCTTCGCCCATGCTCGGAGCGTCGTCAATGCGACCCTTTGACGGCAAGATTACTATTGACCAACCGGTCGGTCAATCATAGAAATGGCAAAAGGCAAGAGCTGCGCAACGACGCGGCCGGCAGGAAACGGATCAGGAAGGGAATAGACATGCTGCAAAGCTATGCGCGCGACGCGTGGGTCTCCGGCAATGGCGGCGGCGCCGACATCCGCAGCGCCGTCACCGGCAAGCTGATCGCGCAAGCGAGTTCCGCCGGGCTCGACATGGGCGCGATGATGGCGCATGCGCGCAATGTCGGCGGCCCCAACCTGCGCAAGCTGACCTTCCACGAGCGCGCCGACCTTCTCAAGAAGGTCGCGGCCTATCTCGGCGAGCGCAAACCGGCGCTCTACGCCCTGTCGACGGAAACCGGCGCCACGCTCGCCGATTCAAAAGTGGACATCGACGGCGGCATCATCACGCTCGGCGTCTACGCCTCCAAGGGCAAGCGCGAATTGCCGAACGACACGTTCGTCATCGACGGCCCGGTTGAGGGCCTTTCGCGCGGCGGCACCTTCATCGGCCAGCATATCCGCACGTCGCTCAAAGGCGTCGCCGTCCATATCAACGCCTTCAATTTCCCGGTCTGGGGCTTGCTTGAAAAACTGGCCCCTTCGCTTCTCGCCGGCGTGCCGGTGATCGCCAAGCCCGCGACCGCAACGGCCTATCTCGCCGAAGTCATGGTGCGCATGGTGATCGAGTCCGGCATCCTGCCGCCCGGCGCGCTGCAATTGATCGTCGGCTCGACGAACGATCTGTTCGATCATCTTACCGGTCAGGACGTCGTGTCTTTCACGGGCTCGGCCGACACGGCGGCGATGTTGCAGCGCCATCCTGTCATTGGCCGCGAAGCCGTGCGCTTCATCGCCGAGCGCGACTCGCTCAACGCCTCGATCCTGGGGCCCGACGCCATTCCCGGCACGCCGGAATTCGATCTCTTCGTCAAGGGCGTGCGCACGGAAATGACGGTCAAATCGGGGCAGAAATGCACCGCGATCCGTCGCATTCTCGCGCCGAAGGCGCAGGTTCCGGCGCTGATCGAGGCCTTGTCGGCGGCGCTCGCCAAGGTGCGCATCGGCCATCCGGGCCTCGAGACGACGCAGATGGGCGCACTCGCCAGCCTTGGCCAGCGCAAGGACGTGCTCGAAAAAGTGCAGGCGCTGCAAGCCGAGGCCAGGATCGTCTACGGCGATCCGAACAAGGTGACGGTGGACGGCGCCGACGCGACGGAGGGCGCCTTCGTCTCGCCGATCCTGCTGCATTGCGCCGATCCGGCATCGGCCAAGGCCGTGCACAGCGTCGAGGCGTTCGGACCTGTGTCGACCATCATCGGCTACGACAGCCTCGAACAGGCCGCCGAATTGACGCGGCGCGGCGAAGGTTCGCTCGTCGCTTCGGTCGTCACGCATGATCCGGCGGTCGCGCGGTCGCTGGTCATGGACATCGCGTCGCATCACGGCCGCCTGCTCGTGCTCGACCGCGATTGCGCCAAGGAATCGACCGGCCACGGCTCGCCCCTGCCCCATCTCGTCCATGGCGGCCCCGGCCGCGCCGGCGGCGGCGAAGAGCTGGGCGGCGTGCGCGGCGTCTTCCACTATATGCAGCGCACCGCCCTGCAGGGCAGCCCGCGCATGCTGACCGCGATCACCAAGAGCTGGATCAAGGGCGCGCCGGAAACGGCGAAGGACGAGCATCCGTTCCGCTACGGCTTCAACGCGCTCGACGTGGGCCAGACGTTCCGCTCGAAGGAGCGCGTCGTCACGCTCGAGGACATCGAACATTTCGCGCATTTCACCGGCGACACGTTCTACGCCCATATGGACGAGGAAGCGGTGAAGGGGCATCCCTTCTTCCCCGGCCGCGTCGCGCATGGCTATCTGCTGCTGTCCTTCGCGGCGGGCCTGTTCGTGGAGCCCAAGCGCGGGCCGGTGCTCGCCAATTACGGCCTCGACAATCTGCGGTTCCTCAAGCCGATCCAGCCGGGCGAGCCGATCGCCGTGCGCCTGACGGTCAAATCCAAGAACCCGCGCAACGCGGATTACGGCGAAGTGCGCTGGGACGTCGAGATCGTCTCGGGCGAGGCGACGGCGGCGACCTACGAACTGCTGACGATGAACGCCTATTGACGCGTCCACCGCGCTCGGGCATGTAATGGTTACATACGGGACCAATTCAGAAGCCCGAGTGATCAAATAAATATGCAAGGGGAGAAACGGACTATGAAATCCATTTTGAAAAAGACCGCGCTGGCGGCCAGCGTTCTGGCTGTCGCCGCGACCGGCGCGTTCGCGCAGAACATCAAGGTCGGCGCCGTTCTCTCGGTGACGGGTCCGGCCGCCTTCCTCGGCGACCCCGAGCAGAAGACGCTGCAAATGCTGGTCGATCAGGCCAACGCGGCCGGCGGCCTTCTCGGCAAGAAGCTCGAACTCGTCTCCTATGACGACGGCTCCGAAGCGGCGAAAGCCAACGGCTTCACCAAGCGCCTGATCGAGGACGACAAGGTCGACGTGATCATCGGCGGCACCACGACGGGCGCCACGATGGGCATGTATCCGATGATCGAGAAGGCCGAGACGCCCTTCATGTCGCTCGGCGGCGGCGTGGTCATCGTCGAGCCGGCGAAGAAATGGATGTTCAAGGTCGCCCACAACGACCGCATGGCGGCCGAGAAGGTATTCCTCGACATGCAGAAGCGCGGTCTGAAGGGGCTTGCGCTGATCTCCGAGACGTCAGGCTTCGGCCAATCCGGCCGCAAGGAGACGCTGGCGACCGCGGCCAAGTACAATGTCGAGATCGTCTCCGACGAAACCTACGGCGCGAAGGACACCGACGTCACCGCGCAGCTCACCAAGATCAAGGGCAACGACAAGGCGCAGGCCCTGCTCGTCTTCGGTCTCGGCCAAGGCCCGGCGATCGTGACGAAGAACATCGCGCAGCTCGGCATCAAGCTGCCGATCTACCAGTCGCATGGCGTCGCCTCGGAAGAGTTCATCAAGCTCGCGGGCGATGCGGCGGAAGGCGTGCGCCTGCCGGCGGCCGCCATTCTCGCGCCGGAGCAGCTCAAGGACGGCGACCCGCAGAAGAAGGTCGTCGTCGATTACGTGACCGCTTACAAGGCCGCGACCAAGAGCGAAGTCTCCACCTTCGGCGGCCATGCCCGCGACGCGTTCGCGATCTGGGTTGACGCCGTCAAGCGCGCCGGCTCGCCCGACAAGGCGAAGGTTCGCGACGAGATCGAGAAGACCAAAGGCTTCGTCGGCACCGGCGGCGTCGTCAACATGACAGCGGCCGATCATCTCGGCCTCGACATCTCGGCCTTCAAGATGTTCGAGATCCGCAAGGGCAAGTGGGCCCTGCTCGACTAAAGCCTGCTATAAGCGGCGGAACGCCCGTTCCGCCGCTTTTTTCCTGCATGGATGACGGCCGCCCTGCGCCCGGAGCAACGCATGTTGTCGCAATTCCTCCAGTTCGTCTTTTCAGGCGTCACCGTCGGCGCGACCTATGCGCTCGCGGCGCTCGGCTTTTCGATCATCTACAACGCGTCGGGCGTCATCAATTTCGCGCAAGGCGAATTCATCATGCTCGGCGGCATGTCGGCGGCCTTTCTGGTGACGGCCGGCGTTCCGCTGCCGCTCGCCATTCTCGTCGGCGTGCTGATCGTCGGCCTCATCGGCCTTCTGGTCGAGCGGCTTGCCGTCGCGCCGGCGCGCAACGCCGAGGTCGTGTCGATCATCATCATCACCATCGGCGTGTCGATGATCCTGCGCGGCCTCGTGGAAGTGACCCTCGGCAAAGGCAATCACGCGCTGCCGCATTTTTCCGGCGATCGGCCGATCTCGCTCGGCGGTGCGACGATCCTGCCGCAATCGATCTGGGTTCTGGCGGTTTCAGCCGTCGTCGTCGCCTTTCTCGCCTGGTTCTTCGGCGCGACGCGCGTCGGCAAGGGCATGCTGGCGACAGCCTATAACCGCTTGGCCGCGCAGCTCGTCGGCGTCGACACGCGCAAGGTGCTGATGCTGAGCTTCATCATGTCGGCGATGCTCGGCGCGCTCGGCGGCATTCTCATCGCGCCTATCGCCACCACATCCTACGACGCCGGCATCATGCTCGGCCTGAAAGGTTTCGTCGCGGCGACGCTTGGCGGCCTCGGCTCCGGCTTCGGCTCGGTTTTCGGCGGACTGGCGCTCGGTCTGTTCGAAGCGCTGACGGCCGGCTACGTCTCCTCTGCGTATAAGGACGCGGTGCCGTTCATCCTCGTGCTGATCATTCTCGTCGTGCGTCCGCAGGGCCTGTTCGGCCCGAAGCAGACCGACCGCGTGTAAGGAGCCGCCGCCATGTCGAGCCTTGCCGCAACGCCGACGCAAGCCGCAGAGAAAGCGCAATCGCGCTGGATCGCCATCGCCGCGCTCGTCGCCTTCATGGCCGTTCTGCCACTCGTTCTGCCGAACGCGTTCTATTACGACGTCGTGATCCGCATGTGCATCAATGCGATCATCGTGCTCGGCCTCAATCTGCTCATCGGCTACACAGGGCAGATTTCGCTTGGCCACGCCGGCTTTTACGGCGGCGGCGCCTATGTCTCCGCCATTCTCGTCGAGCATTATAATGTCGCGCCGCCTTTGGCGCTGATCGCGGCGGCCGTCGCCATCGGTCTGATCGCGTGGCTCGTCGCCGGCGCCATCCTGCGCCTCAAGGGCCATTATCTCGCCATGGCGACGCTTGGCCTTGGCATCATCATCTCCATCGTCATCACCAACGAGGCGGCTTTCACCGGCGGCCCCGACGGCATGTCGATTTCGGACTTCAAGCTTTTCGGCCTGCGCATCTCCGGCGAGAAGCAATGGTACTGGGTGTTCGCGGGCCTTCTCGTGCTCGCCGTCATCCTCGCGCAGAACCTGATCGACTCGCCGGCGGGCCGCGCCTTGCAGGCGTTGCACGGCTCGGAGATCGCGGCGCGCGTGTCCGGCATTCCGGCGGCGAAATTCAAGACGCGCGTCTTTGTCCTCTCCGCCGTCATCGCCTCGCTGATGGGCTCGCTGTCGGCCCATTACATGGGGTTCATCACACCCGGTCTTGCGGCCTTCCCGCATTCGGTCGAATTGGTGACCATGGTCGTCGTCGGCGGCATGGCTTCGATCTATGGCTCGCTGTTCGGCGCGGCGCTGCTGACGGCGCTGCCGCAATTGCTCGCCAGATTCGAAGGGTGGGAGACCGTGATCTTCGGCGTCATCCTTGTCGTGACGATGATCTTCCTGCCGCGCGGCGTCGTGCCGACGCTGGCCGCGCGTTTGCGCCGCAAGGGGGCCTGAGATGCTGCGAGTCGACGGCCTCTACAAATCCTTCGGCGGCGTGCACGCCATTCAGGACGTGACGTTCGAAGTGCCTAAGGGCGTCGTTTATTCGGTCATCGGGCCGAACGGCGCCGGCAAGACCACGCTCTTCAATCTCGTGACCGGCGTCTATACGCCGAGCGCCGGCTCGGTGAAATTCGAGGGAGCGGAGATTTCGGGCGTCGCGCCCGACGAGCTGGCGCGACGCGGCATGAGCCGCACATTCCAGAACCTGCAGGTCTGCATGAACCTGTCGGCGCTCGACAATGTGATGATCGGCGGACATCTGAAGCTCAATTCGAGCATGCTGGCCGCGATGCTGCGTTGGCCGGGCCTGTCGTCCGCGGACAAGAAGGCCCGGACCCGGGCGGCCGAGCTTTTGGCCTTCGTCGGATGCGAACGCTATATCAATTCCGAAGCCAGCCAGATGCCCTATGGCGCGCTGAAGCGACTTGAGATAGCCCGCGCGCTCGCCGCCGATTCCAAGATCCTGCTGCTCGACGAGCCGGCCGCCGGCCTCAATCACACCGAGACGCATGAGATCGAAGATTTGATCGCGAAACTCGCCAAATCGGGTCTGACGGTGGTTCTGGTCGAGCATGACATGAAGCTCGTGATGAACGTGTCCGACCGCATTCTCGTGCTCGATTACGGCAAGCGTCTCGCCGAGGGCTCGCCCGCCGAAATTCAGGCCAATCCGGACGTCATCGCCGCCTATCTCGGCGGCGCGATCGAGGGGGAATGACGATGCGCGCGCTCTCCGTCATCGAGGCCGAACACCGCAACATGTGGCGCATGGCCGTCGTGCTCGACACGCTGGCGCGCCGTCTGTCGGGCGGCGCCGACCTGACCGACATGCAGACGATCGAGTTGATCGTCGATTATTTCGAGACCTTCACCGAGCGCTTCCATCACCCCAAGGAAGAAGCCTATCTCTTCGCGCGTCTGCGTCAGCGCTCGAATGAGGCGGGAGAGATTCTCGACAAGCTTGCCTTCCAGCATGAGATGAGCCCCAAACAGCTCGACCGGATCAAGCTCTTGCTGGCCTCGCCGCAGCGCGACGAACCGGGGCCGCTGAAGGAGCTTGCATCCGAGCTGATTTCCTTCCATGACCGCCTCGGCGAGCATATGCGGATTGAGGAAGAGATCGCGATGGTCAAAGCGCGCGACGCGCTGACGGAGGACGATTGGCGCGAAGTCGACGCCGCCTTCGCCGCCCATGTCGATCCCTACAGTCACGATGGCCATGGCGGGCGCGAGGAGATCGCGCTTTTGCGGTCGCGCATCACGCAAATTCTGCCGGAGCCCGAAGGGCTCGGCGGACATGTCGCGCGCGCCAGCCATATGACGCCGCACGAGGCGCCCGCCGCCTCGTCCGCCAAAATGCTTGAAGTGAAGGATCTCGTGACGCGCTACGGCCGCATCGAGGTTCTGCACGGCGTCTCCATCGAGGTGAAGCAAGGCCAGCTCGTGGCGCTCGTCGGCGCGAACGGCGCAGGCAAGACGACGATGCTGCGCTGCATCTCGGGCGTGCAGCCCGTCTTCGGCGGCTCGATCTCGCTCAGGGGCGAAGCGGTCACGTCATCGCGGCCGGACGCGCGCGTGCGCGCCGGCGTGTGCCAGGTGCCGGAAGGCCGGCAGGTCTTCGCGCCGATGACGATCGAGGACAATCTGAAGATGGGCGCCTATACGCGCCCGGCGGCGGAAATCGCAGACAGCCTCAAGGAGGTCTACGACCTCTTCCCGATTCTTCTGGAAAAGCGCAACCTGCCTGCGGGCACGCTTTCGGGCGGCCAGCAGCAGATGCTGGCGCTGGGGCGGGCGCTGATGGGCAAGCCGCAATTGCTGCTGCTCGACGAGCCTTCGATGGGGCTTGCGCCGCTGATCGTCGAGGAAATCTTCCGCATCATCCGCATGCTCAAGCAGAACGGCATCACCATCCTGCTCGTCGAGCAGAATGCGCGCGCCGCGCTCAGCGTCGCCGACCACGCCTATGTGCTGGAGACGGGGCGCGTGACGATGCAGGGCCCCGGCCCCGAATTGCTCGCCAACGACGAGGTGCGTCGCGCCTATCTGGGCATGTAGCCTTGGCGCGCACTCGGCTTTCGCGCTAAACCCGCGTCGCTAGATCATTTTCGCATTTTCTTCACGCGAACCGGCGTCCGCTTCGCTCGAAAATGCTTTAACGAGGCGGGAGGCGGGGATGTGCGAATTGCTCGGCATGAGCGCCAATGCGCCGACCGACATTCGTTTTTCCTTCACGGGGTTGGCCAAGCGCGGCGGCGAGACCGGACCGCATGGCGACGGCTGGGGCATCGCTTTCTATGAAGGCCGCGCCGCGCGCGCCTTTCACGATCCGCAGCCGAGCGCGAAATCGGCCATTGCGCGGCTGTTGCGCGATTATCCGATCCACAGCCGCATCGTCGTCGCCCATGTGCGGCGCGCCAATCGCGGCCGCGTGTCGCTGGAAAACACCCATCCGTTTTCGCGCGAACTCTGGGGGCGAACCTGGACCTTCGCGCATAACGGCCAATTGAAGGGCATCAAGCGCTGGCCGCTCGGCGCGTTCCGGCCGGTCGGCTCGACAGACAGCGAGCATGCGTTCTGCTGGATGCTTGAGCAATTGCGTCAGCTTGGGCCTGATTTGCAGACAATGCGCCGGATCGACCGGGAGGTCGCGCGGCTTTGCGTGGAACTCGCGCCGCTCGGCGTCTTCAACATGCTGATGTCGGACGGGCGCACGCTCTACGCTTTCTGCGGCAAACGTCTGTGCTGGATCACGCGGCGCGCGCCCTTCGGCAAGGCGACGCTGGTGGACGAAGACCTGAGCATCGATTTTTCGCGAGAGACGCGGCCAGACGACGTCGTCTCCGTCATCGCGACGCGCCCGCTGACGCGAGACGAGGCCTGGACCGAGGCCCAACCGGGGCAATTGCTGGTCTGGCGCAACGGCGAATTGCAATGAAAAAGCCCCGGGCGCGCGGCGTCCGGGGCTTTGCTTGCTTTTCGAAGCGGATCACTTCGGCAGGAAGTGCTCTTTCGCCTTCGCCGTTTCGCCCGTCGAGGGGTCAACCAGCTTGAAGACGATTTCGCGCGATCCATCCGGGACCTGATCCTTGGCGATGGCGACGGACACCCGCAATTCGCGCGTCTGGTCGGGGCCGACCTCGACCGATTGCTGTTCGCCGGGCGCAGGCTCCGCGCCGATGGCGTGGACTTTCGCGCCGGGCAGGCCTTCGACGGTCAGCACGAATTTGCGCGGTTCGCGTTGCCGATTCTGGAAGCGCATGTCGTAGTCGTTGCGCACGCCGCCGTCGCTGAGAACGACGAAATGCGGGTTGCGCTGATGCCACGCGGTCAGGAACACATGGCTGCGGTTGAGCAGACCATAGAGCATCAGCCCGCTGACGAGAGCGATGACGCCCATGTAAATCAGCGTGCGGGCGCGGAACGGACGATAAAGCTCCGGCTGACCCGCCCTACGCCGCGATTCATTGACGTCGTTGTCATAGGCGATCAGGCCCGTCGGGCGATGAATTTGCTTCATCACGTTGTCGCAGGCGTCGATGCACAGGCCGCACTGGATGCAGCCGAGCTGCGCGCCCTCGCGGATATCGACGCCAGTCGGGCAGACGGCGACGCATTGATTGCAATCGACGCAATCGCCGGCGGCCAATCCCTTGGCGTGGGCCGCGTCCGCCTTCTTAACCGACATGCGCGGCTCGCCGCGATCGTCGCGATAGGTGACGTTGAGCGCCCATTCGTCGGTCAGCGCCGCCTGAATGCGCGGCCACGGGCACATGTAGATGCAAACCTGCTCACGCATGAAGCCGGCGAACACGAAGGTCGTCAGCGTCAGAATGCCGATCCACAGATAAGCGACCGTCGGCGCCTGGAAGGTGGCGAGATTCTTCACCAGCGTCGGCGCGTCGTCGAAATAGAGAACCCAGGCGCCGCCGGTCCACCAGGCGATCATCAGCCAGATGAAGATCTTCAACGCCTGCTGGCCGAAATGCCGCCAGTTGAAACCGGCCTTGTCGGCCTTGATGCGCTCGCGCCGGTCGCCCTCGACCCAACGCTCGACGGCGTAGAAGAGATCGGTCCAGACCGTCTGCCAGCACAGATATCCGCACCAGATGCGGCCCGCGAGCGAGTTCATCAAAAACAGCGTCATCGCCGCGATCACGAGCAGGCCGGTGAAATAATAGACTTCCTGCGGCCACAGCTCGATGAAGAAAAAATAGAAACGCCGATGCGGCAAATCGACGAGCACCGCCTGATTCGGCATGTCCGGCCCGCGGTCCCACCGGATGAACGGCAGGAAATAGTAAATTCCGAGCGTGACGACCAGAAGCGCCCATTTGATATTGCGAAAGCGACCGTGGACGGCCTGCGGATAGACTTTCTTTCGCGCCTGATAGAGGGGGCCTTCGATGATGGTTTCACCGGACATTGCAGATCGTCCTTCTTCGCTGTTGCGGCGCGCGGCCGAACCCGCGTCGGGTTAGACAACATATGCGTTGATACGAATATGATTTCGGTCAAATTTCCTGCCAGTGGGACGCGTTGTCGCGGCTTCGTGAATTTTGACCCGACAGCGCGGCGCGCGGTAGAAGCCGCTCCCTTTCTCCCTGCGAATCCCTTCGAGGTCCGATGAAGCCGATCAGCCAGCGCATTGCCGAGGAATTGGGCGTTCATGAACGGCAGGTGGCCGCCGCGGTCGAGTTGCTGGACGGCGGCGCGACGGTGCCGTTCATCGCACGCTATCGCAAGGAGGCGACCGGAACGCTCGACGACGCGCAATTGCGCACGCTGGAGGAGCGGCTTGGCTATTTGCGCGAGCTTGAGGACAGACGCAAAGCCGTGCTCGACTCGATCGCCGAGCAAGGCAAGCTTGACGACGCCCTGCGGCGGCAGATCGAGGAGGCCGACACCAAGGCGCGGCTCGAAGACATCTATCTGCCCTATAAGCCCAAGCGCCGCACGAAGGCGCAGATCGCGCGCGAGGCGGGGCTGGAGCCGCTGGCCGGGATGCTGCTGTCCGACCCGTCGCGCGACCCGATCGAGCGCGCCGCCGGTTTCGTGGACGCCGAGAAGGGCGTTGCCGACGCGCAAGCCGCGCTCGACGGCGCGCGCGCCATTCTGGTCGAGCGTTTCTCCGAAGACGCCGAACTGATCGGGCGATTGCGCGAGGATTTCTGGCGACAGGGCCGGCTTGTTTCCAAGCTGCGCGATGAAAATCGCGAGAAGGGCGCGAAATTCGCGGATTATTTCGACTTCGCAGAGGGTTTCACGAAAATGCCGTCGCATCGCGTGCTGGCGATGTTCCGCGGCGAGAAGGAAGAGGCGCTCGATCTCAAATTCGAGGCCGAAGAGGAAAGCGCCGAAGCCGCCCGCGCGCGCCTGCCCGGCCATTACGAGCGCGCCATCGCCGCGCGTTTCGGCGTCGCCGACAAGGGGCGGCCGGGCGACCGCTGGCTTCTCGACACCGTGCGCTGGGCGTGGCGGACGCGGGTTCAGACGCATCTTTCCGTCGATCTGCGCATGCGGCTGTGGGCGCAGGCGGAAGAGGAAGCGGTGAAGGTCTTCGCCGGCAACCTCCGCGACCTCCTGCTCGCCGCGCCGGCCGGCGCGCGGGCGACGATGGGGCTCGATCCGGGCTTCCGCACCGGGGTCAAGGTCGCGGTCGTCGACGCGACGGGCAAGGTCGTCGATACCGCGACGATCTATCCGCACGAGCCGCATCGGCGTTGGGACGAGTCGATCGGCGCGCTCGCAGCGCTCTGCGCCCGCCACAAGGTCGGGCTGGTCGCCATCGGCAACGGCACGGCCTCGCGCGAGACCGACAAGCTCGCCATGGAGCTGATCAAGAAATATTCCGACCTCAAACTGACCAAGGCGGTCGTGTCGGAAGCCGGCGCCTCGGTCTATTCGGCCTCGGCCTACGCCTCGGCCGAATTGCCGTCGCTTGACGTCTCCCTGCGCGGCGCCGTCTCCATCGCGCGGCGCTTGCAGGACCCGCTGGCGGAACTCGTCAAGATCGACCCGAAGTCGATTGGCGTCGGGCAATATCAGCACGATCTCGGCGAGGGCAAACTGTCCAAGGCGCTCGACGCCGTGGTCGAGGATTGCGTCAATGCGGTCGGCGTCGACGTCAACACCGCCTCGCCGCCGTTGCTGGCGCGCGTGTCGGGCCTGTCCTCGACGCTGGCGCAGAACATCGTCTCGCATCGCGACGCCAATGGGCCGTTCAAGAATCGCGCGGCTTTGAAAGAGGTGGCGCGGCTTGGGCCGAAAGCTTTCGAGCAGGCGGCCGGCTTCCTGCGCATCCGCGACGGCGACAATCCGCTCGACAACTCCGGCGTTCACCCGGAGGCCTATCCGGTGGTGCGGCGCATTCTCGAAGCGACGAAGAGCGACATCAAGCTGCTTGTCGGCGACCCGACGAAGCTGCGCGGGCTCGACGCCAAGCGCTTCATCGACGAGACCTTCGGCCTGCCGACCGTGCAGGACATTCTGAAAGAGCTGGAGAAGCCCGGCCGCGACCCGCGCCCCGCCTTCAAGACGGCCGAGTTTCAGGAGGGCGTCGAGAAGATCGGCGATCTGAAGCCTGGCATGGTGCTGGAAGGCGTCGTCACCAATGTCGCGGCTTTCGGCGCTTTCGTCGATGTCGGCGTGCATCAGGACGGACTTGTGCATATCTCGGCGATGTCGAAGACCTTCGTCAAAGACCCGCGCGCCGTCGCCAAGCCCGGCGACATCGTCAAGGTGAAGGTGCTGGAGGTCGACGCGCCGCGCAAGCGCATCTCGCTGACCATGCGGCTCGACGACGCGCCGGGGGCATCCGCCCCGCGCGGGCAGGAGCCGCGCTTCAAGCCGCAGGCGATGAAGACGCGCGAGGAGCCGCGCGGCGGCGGCGCCTTCGCCGACGCTTTGCGGCGCGCGGCGGAAAAAGGCCAGCCGCGAAAATAGTCCTCAAGGCTTGCGCGCAACGCGGCGCCCGGTCATCTTTCCGGCGCCTGTCACGCGCGAGCCCTCATGACCAAGCTGACTGAAACCGCACGCGGCGTCTTCGTCATTTCGGCGACGCCCTTCACTGACGCCGGCGCGCTCGATCTCGAATCGACCGACAGCCTCGTCGATTTCTATCTCCAGCGCGGCGCGGACGGGCTGACCATTCTCGGCGTGATGGGCGAAGCGCCCAAGCTGACGGCGGCGGAATCGCGCGCTTTCATCGCTCGCGTCATGGCCCGCGTCGCCGGGCGCGTTCCCGTGATCGTCGGCGTGTCGGCGCCGGGGCTCGCGCCGATGCGAGAGCTGGCCGAGGCCGCGATGGCGCAAGGCGCCGCCGGCGTCATGGTCGCGCCTGTCGCCAGCCTGCGCACGAACGAGCAGATCGTCGCCTATTTCGAGCAGGTCGCACAGGCGCTCGGGCCTGATACGCCCTTCGTGTTGCAGGATTATCCGCTCACCACCAATGTCGTGATATCGCCGGCGACAATCGTCGAAATCCTGCGCCGCTGTCCATCCTGCGTGATGGTCAAGCATGAGGATTGGCCCGGCCTCGCCAAGATTTCCGCGTTGCGTAAGGCGAGCGAAGCGGACGGGCTGCGGCGCGTCTCCATCCTCGTCGGCAATGGCGGCCTGTTTCTGCCGGACGAATTGCGGCGCGGCGCAGACGGCGCCATGACGGGGTTCGCTTTCCCCGAAATGATGATCGACGTCTGTCGCGCGCATGCCGCCGGCGACGTCGAGCGCGCCCACGACATTTTCGACGCCTATCTGCCTCTGGCCCGTTACGAGCAGCAGCAGGGCGTCGGCCTCGCCGTGCGCAAATATGTGCTGGCGAAACGCGGCGCGATCCGTTCGGCCGCCTTGCGCGCGCCCGGCCCGTCGCTGTCGGGCGCCGACATCGGTGACGTCGAGCGTCTTATCCATCGGCAGGAGAAGCGGCTCGCCGCCATCGGCTGACCTTTCCCGACACGACAACAACAAGAGGAAAACCCCATGGACATTGCAGGCAAGATCGTCGTCGTCACCGGCGGCGCGGACGGCATCGGCGCGGCGTTGGCGCGACGGTTTCACGCCGATGGCGCGAAAGCGGTCGTCGTCGCCGATCTCAACGCGGCGGGCGCGGAGCGTGTGGCGGGTGAAATCGACGGCCTCGCGTTTCGCTGTGACGTGTCGAAAGAGGCCGATCTCCAGCACGTCGTCGCGGAGACCGAGGCCCGGCTTGGACCTATCGATCTTTTCTGCTCAAACGCCGGCGTCGCCGATCTCGACAAGCCCGACGCCAATGTCGCCGACGCGACCGACGCGCAATGGGACCGCTCGTGGCGCATCCACGTCATGGCGCATATCTATGCGGCGCGCGCGCTGGTTCCGCGCATGAAAACGCGCGGCGGCGGCTATTTCCTCAACACGATCTCGGCGGCCGGCCTGCTGACGCAGCTCGGCAATTCCGTCTATGCGACGACGAAGCACGCCAGCGTCGGCTTTTCCGAAAGCCTCGCCATCACGCATCGCGACGACAATATCCGCGTCACCGTGCTCTGTCCGCAGGGCGTCGACACGCCCTTGTTGCGCGCCGGCGGGCGCGGGCCGCAGCATCTCGACGGCGTCCTGACGGCGGAAGAGACGGCGGCGGCGGCCGCCGAGGCCATCCGCGAAGAGCGGTTTCTTTGCCTGCCGCACCCGCAGGTGCTCGGCTACATGCGCAACAAGACCGCAGATTACGAACGCTGGATCGGCGGCATGGCCAAGCTGCAACGCCGATTGCGCGAGGGCGCAGCGTGAACGCTTGACATTCGTTACACCTGTAACGAATGTTTCCGCAAGCTCCCCTCCTCTCACGCCGGACCTCGCGCATGAACCCGAACGACCCCGCCTTGCGCTCTTTCATCGATGTCGCGCCCGAGAGCGATTTTCCGATCCAGAACCTGCCGCTTGGCGTGATCTCGACCGCCGCCAATCCGACGAAACGCGTCGCGACGGCGATCGGCGAATTCGCTGTCGATCTTGCGGTTCTCGAAGAGGCGGGCCTGCTTGTGGCCGCGCCGGGCGCGCGCGTTTTCAACCAGCCGTCGATCAACGCCTTCATGGCGCTTGGGGCCAAGGCGTGGTCGCAGACGCGCGCCGCGCTGTCTGCGCTGTTGCGCCACGACAATCCCCGCCTGCGCGACGACGTGACCCTGCGCGCCAGGGCCCTGACGCCGCTCAAGGAGGCGCGTCTGCATCTGCCGGCGGCGATTTCGGGCTACACCGATTTCTACTCGTCGAAGGAGCACGCCACCAATGTCGGCGTGATGTTCCGCGACAAGACCAACCCGCTGTTGCCGAACTGGCTGCATATCCCCATCGGCTACAACGGCCGCGCCTCGACGGTTGTCGTGGACGGAACGCCGATCCATCGCCCGCTCGGCCAGTTGAAACCCCCAACTGCGGAACTGCCCAGCATGGGCGCCTGCAAGCGGCTCGATTTCGAACTCGAAATGGGCTTCCTCGTCGGCGCCCCCAACGCCATGGGCGCGCCCATGTCGATGCAGGAAGCCGAAGAGGCGATCTTCGGTTTCGTGCTGCTCAACGACTGGTCGGCGCGCGACATCCAGCAATGGGAATACGTGCCGCTCGGGCCGTTCCAGGCGAAGGTTTTCGCCACGACGATTTCGCCGTGGGTCGTCATGCGCGAGGCGCTGGAGCCGTTCCGCATCGCCGGCCCGCAACAGGAGCCCGAGCCCCTTCCCTATCTGCGCATGCCCGGCCCGCAGAATTACGATCTCAATCTCGAAGTCGGCCTGCAGACGGGCAAGATGGACAAGGCCGAGACGATCTCGCGCACCAATTTCAAATATATGTATTGGTCGAGCCCGCAGCAGCTCGTGCATCACGCGCTGTGCGGCTGCGCGATGAACGTCGGCGACCTGCTCGGCTCGGGCACGATTTCGGGACCGGAAAAGGAGCAACGCGGCTCGCTGCTCGAATTGTCGTGGGGCGGCGCGGAACCGCTGACGCTGTCGAGCGGGGAGACGCGGACCTTCCTCGAGGACGGCGACACTTTGGTCATGCGCGGCTGGGCGCAGGGCAAGGGCTATCGCGTCGGCTTCGGCGCCGCCGCCGGCAAGATTCTGCCGGCGCCGAAATTTCCCGGCTGAGCGTCATTCCGCCGCTTCAGCCGCCTTGTCCTTTTCGAGTTCGGCGCCGATCGCCTCGATCGAGGCGCCGGATTCGATGCGCTTCTTGATATCGACCAGCCGCGCCATCTGCTGCACGAGCTGCGGCACATGGTCGAGATTTTCCATCAGCCGCCAGACATAAGACAGGATCGCGTAGATATCGCCCGTCTCCGTCGAGGGCAGGAACGTGGCTCGCACCAGAATGGCGATGAAGGCGAAGATCGACAAAAGCTCGATCGACGTCCAGTTGACGGCTTCCGCATCCGACAATTTGACGCGTAATTTGCGCAGCCGCGCGAAATGGTCGCGCACTTCGCCCGCCTCGGCGCGCTCGATGACGGTCACTTCGCGCTCAAGCTCGTTGTTGAGCTGGTTGTTGAGTTCGAAGGAGCGGCGGCTATAGACGCGATTGATGAGAAAGACCGGCACGAACAGGGCCATCGCAACCGCCGCGATGATCATGTCGTAATAGAACAGGATCGCGGCCGAGCCGACGATGCCGATGATGGCGGTGAAGAGCAGCGGCACGTCGCGCTCGAAGAACGTCACGAATTCACGCGCCATCGATGAGCGCGCTGCGACCTCGGTCGTATCGGCGCCAGCGGCGCGCTGGCGCATCACCGTATCGGTGACGATGGCGCTGTAGACGTCGTTATAGACGCGCGTGTCATACATCTTGCGGAAGCCGCCGATAGCGCCGCGCGCCGTCCAGGCGGCGATGATCGGAATGGCGGAATGCCAATTGTGCTCGATGAGCCCGTCGATGGCGAGGCCTGTGGCCCAGGGGTAAGACAGCTCCAGCCCGTCCTCGATCACGGTCAGCGCATAGGTCAGGCCGATGCGGGCGCGAAAGGGCTGCACGGCCGAAATGGCCGAGGCGGCGCGCGGCGCGCTTTTCTTGCGACGGAAAGAAAATCGCTTCTTTGAGAGAAATCGCTTTTTCGGCATGACCCGGACAATCGAGACGAGAGGCGCACTCGACGCTGTTCGGCGTCGTCTTGTCAAGGCGCGCTTGTCAAGACGCTCACCTGGCCCAATAGTCATGTCATGTTGCGCCGCCTCCTCGCCGCCCTTTGCGGGTGCGCCCTTCTTTCGTGCCCCGCCTTCGCCGACCCCGCGACATCTCTCGCGCCGTTCCGCGACGCCATGAGCCGCGAGACGCAGGGGCGGCGTTTTCCCGCCTATGACGGGTTTCACGACCGCTGGATGCGGCGTCTGCCTGCGCCGACGGATGTGCTGGGCGTCGAACCGCGCCTGCTGGCGCAAGCGCAGAAAATCGTCGCCGCCCGCGCGCAGATCGTCGGCGCGCCAACGATGAGCCTGCCTTCGCGCAAGGCGGGTCGCGCGCCGCTCGCGCCTTTCGCTGTGTTTTACGAAAGCCTGCGCGGCACGTTCGAACGCCGGCTCGGACTTGCGCCCGACGTCGCTGCCGCCCTCGCCGCCGAGATCGAGCGCCAGTCGATTGAAACAGCCGGCGTTGATCCCGCCCGCTATTACGCCGCGCTCGGCGTCTCGCGGCCGGACAGCGTCGCCATCGCCGCCGCCCTGCGGACGGCGACCGACCAGCTCTGGCGACAGAGCCGCGTCGATCACGCCTATGAAGTGCCCTATGTCGCCGGATACGACCGCGACGCCGGCGAATATGTCTTCGTCGATTGCGCGGTTCCGCTGGCGACAGAGCGCAACGGCAGGATTTTGCCGGTCGGGCCGCTGCTCGTCATCCACGAACGCGTCGAAAAGGCGATGCTTCAGGATTACCGCACGGTCTATCCGAGCGCGCACCAGATCGCGCTGCGCATCGAGAAGGCGGCCGCGGCCGCGCTCGGCGTCGAGTGGAAGGCCTACGACGATCTCATCACCGAATTGTCGGACGCGATCTCGGCGCGGACGCAGGTGCGCGACGTTTCCGCGCGGCTCGACCTTCAGCCCTATTACACATTTCTCGACGCCGACAATCGCAAGCTCGTCGCCGGAATCGAGAAAGCGCTGACGCCGCATGTGCCCCATGCCGCGCCCGGCCCGGATCTGCCTACGGGCGCCGCCTGTCCTTCCGATGGCGGCAAGCCCTAGTCATATTCGATGCGAACCGTCGGCGTCAGCGGCCGCGCTTCGCAGAGGAGAATCTGCCCAGCCGCGATCTCTTTCTCGTCCAGCGCGAAATTGATTGTCATCTCGGCCTCGCCCTGCGCCAGCCGCGCGCGGCAATGGCCGCATGAGGCGCTGCGGCAGCCATGCGGCAATTCAAGCCCCTGCGCTTCGGCGGCGTCGAGAATGGTTTGCCCGAGGGCGACGGTCACGGCCTCCTCGCGGCCGTCGCGCATGATTGTCGCGATGCAGCCGTCGCGCGCCGATGGCTCAGCCGTATCCGACACAGGCGTCTCCTCAAGATAAAATGGCAACGTCTTATAGCGTCTTACGCCATTTTGTCGCGTCTTTCGGCGCGCGCGGGCCCGGATTGACAGCCGGGCGGGCTTGCCGGAAAGCTCTTGGCGCCTTTCTGCCGGACGCCCATGCGCTTTTCCTTCATCCACGCCGCCGATCTGCATATCGACAGCCCGCTCGCCGCGCTCGGCGCGAAGGATGCGGGCGTTGCGGCGCGCTTCGCCCGCGCCGGACGCGCCGCGGTCGAGCGGCTCGTGGCGCGCACGCTCGAAGAACAGGCCGCCTTCCTCATCATCGCGGGCGATCTTTTCGACGGCGACTGGCGCGACGTTTCGACCGGACATTTCTTCGCCCGGGCGCTCGGCCCCTTGCAGCGCGCCGGCGTGCGCGTCTTCATCACGCGCGGCAACCATGACGCCGAAAGCAAGATGAGCCGCGATCTGCCCTACGGCGACAACGTCAGCTTCTTTTCCGCGCGCAAGGCCGAGACCATCGCGCTTGAAAGTCTTGGCGTCGCGCTGCACGGCCGCTCCTATCCGGCGCGCGAGCCGCCGGCCGATTTCGTGCGCTCCTACCCGCAGGCGCGTCCGGGCCTGCTCAATATCGGCGTCCTGCATACGGCCTTGCAGGGCGCGCGCGACCACGCGCCCTATGCGCCGACCTCCGTCGAGGATTTGCGGCGCTTCGGCTACGATTATTGGGCGCTTGGCCATGTCCACGCGCAAGCGATCGTCGCGCGCGATCCGTGGATCGTCTATCCCGGCAATCTGCAGGGGCGCAACGTGCGCGAAACCGGCGCGAAAGGCGCCATGCGGGTGACGGTCGAGAACGGCCGCATCGTCGAGGTCGCGCCCTTCGCCTGCGACGCGGCGCGCTGGGCGTCCGAAACCCTGGATGTTTCCGGGTTCGCCGACGAGGCGGCCGTCCTTGCCGCTGTTGAAGCGCGCCTTGCGACGGCGGCGCGCGCGGCCGAAGGGCTGCCTCTGGCGTTGCGGCTGCGGCTGACCGGCGCGCATGCGCTGCACGCGCATTTCGTCGTCGAACGCGAGCGGCTTGAAGACGACATCCGCACGCTCGCCTTCCGCTACGCCGAGGACTTCTGGGTCGAGCGCGTGCAGATCGCAACGCAGGCTCCGGCGCAGGCCGTCGCGCCCGACGACAGTCTCGATGTCGCCGCGCTCATCGCCCATGCGGCCGCAGAGCCGGAATTCGCCGTCGAACTCGAACGCCTTGCACGCGAGATCGCAGACAAGATGCCGCCTGAACTCGGCCGGGCCTTGCTTGAGGAGATGGAGGCCGGGCTCGCGCCGGAAGCGCGCGACCGGCTGATCGGCGCGTTGCGCGCGGGAGGCGCGACGTGAAACTCGAGGAACTCACGCTCGAACGCTATGGCGCCTTCGCTGATCGGCGCCTCGTTTTCCGCCCCGAGGCGCGGCTGCATGTCGTGCTCGGCCGCAACGAGGCCGGCAAGACGACGGCGCTGTCGGCGATCTCCGATCTCCTGTTCGGCATTCCCAATCAATCGGCCTTCGATTTCCGCCATGCGGCGAAGACTTTGCGCATCGGCGCACGGCTGCGGCTCAGCGACGGCCGCGCGCTCGCCTTCCGACGTCGCAAGGGACGCGAGCGCACGCTTGTCGACGACGCCGACGCGCCGCTTGCCGACGACCTTCTCGCCCCCATCCTCGGAGGCGTGACGCGCGAAATGTTTCTTGGCGAATTCGGCCTGACAGCGGAACGATTGCGCGACGGCGGCCGCGAGTTGGCGCGCGCCGGCGGCCGGCTGTCGGAGGCGCTCGCGGCAAGCTCTGCCGGCCTCAGCGCGCTGTCGCATCTGCGCGTGCGCTTGGACAGCGAGGCGGAGACCTTGTTCACCGCGCGCCGCGTCGCGTCAAAGCCCTTCTACGCCGCGCTTGACGCGCATGACAAAGCCAAACGCGATTTGAGCGACGCGTCCGTCACGCGTGAGGACTGGAGCGCGGCGCGCGCCGCCGTCGCGGAGGCTGAAGCGCATGCGCAAGCCCGGCGCGCCGCGCATGAAGAGGTGGGGCGCGACATTGCGCGGCTGCAACGCGCGCGCCGCGTCAAACCCAAATTACGGCGCCTCGATCTTCTGCGCGAGCAACTCGCGGCGCTTGGCGGCGCGCCGTCCATCTCGGTCGCCGCGCTCACGGCGTGGCGCGCCGCTCTGACCCAGCAGACCGATCTTTCGCGCCGCCTGGCCGATCTCGACGCGGATGAAGCGCGCGCCGCCGCGCGCCGCGCCGCCTTGCGTCTCGACGCGGAACTGCTCGCCGACGGCGGCGCCATCGACGCCTTGCGCGAGCGCATCGGCGCGATCAAGGCCTCGAGCGCCGATCTGCCCAAACGCGAGGAAGCGCAGCGCGCAGCGTCCGATTTGCTCGCCGACGCCGCGCGACGGCTCGGTTTCGCCGATCAGCGCGAGCTTCTGGCGCAGCAACCGACCGACGCCGCGATCGCGCGCGCCGAAGCCTTGATTACGCGCGGACACTCGCTGGCGGAGCGCGTCGCGGATATGCAGACGCGGCTCGAACGCACGCAGTCCGATCTGGCGCGACGCGCCGAAGCCGACGGCGCGCATGCGCATAGCCTCGATCCCGCGCCGCTGGCGTTGCGGCTTGAAACATTCGACGACACCCCGGCCTTATGCGATCAGGCCCGCCGCGAAACGCAATCGCTCGCCGCCGAACACGCGACGCTGGCCGAAGCTTTCTCGCGCCTGTCGCCCCGCCCCGCTTCTCTCGACGCGCTTGCGACCGCGCCGCTGCCGCTCGCTGCGCAAGTGGGCGAGGCGCAAGCCGCCGACAAGGCGCTTGCCGAGGCGCGGCGCGATCTCACGGCGCAGCAGAACGCCGCGTCACAGGCCTTGCACAAGGCGGAGCGCGCCATCGCCGCGCTTGCCGCCCATGGCGTGCGCGCCACACGCGGACAATTGCTGGCTCAGCGCGCGGCGCGCGACGCGGCTTTCGCGCGCTTGCGCGAGGGCGAATCCGCTGCATTCGACGCGCTCGCCACAGCCACGCGCGACGTCGATCAGACAACCGATCTGTTGCTGGCCGAGGGTGCACAAGCGGCGCAACTGCAAGCGGCCGAGACGCAACGCGACGAGGCGAAGGGGCTCATCGCGGCGTTGGCGACGCGCGCAGAAGCGCTTGCGACGCAGGACGCGGACCGTCTCGCCGCATGGCGAACCTTATGGATCGATTGCGCCTTTGCGCCGGCCGAGCCGGCCCGCATGACCGCATGGCTGGAAGAAGCCGCGCGCTTGCTGGCGCAACGCGCCGAACTTCAACGCCGCGCGACCGCGCTGGCCGCGCTGACGCAAAAGCTTGACGACATACGCGCGCCGCTCGTCGCCCTGCGTCGCGATCTGCGCGCGCCCGCCGACGCGTCGGAGCCGCTTGAGACTTTGTGGCGCGGCGCGCGCGCGGCGCTCGACGCGGCGCAGAAGATCTGGACCGAGGCGCGCGCGCGCCAAGCGGCGCGCGCGCATGCCGAGACCGCGCGCGCCGAAGCCGAGGCCGAATTGCAGCATTCGCAAGAAACGCTTGCGTTATGGCGTCGCGACTGGCCGGACGCCGTCGCCGCGCTCGGCCTCCCCGCGTCGGCGCATATCGAGGAGGCGCAGGCGGCCCTCGCCATCTGGCGTCAGACGCCACAGCACGCCGTGTCCTTCGCGCGCGAGAGCCGCAGCGTCGACGGCATTCGCCGCGACCTCGACGCGTTCGCGCGCGATGTCGCAGCTCTCTGCGTCGGCGCGCAGGCCGATCTTGGCGGATTGCCGCCGCGCGAGGCGCTCGACGCGCTCAGCGCCCGGCTGGCGCAGACGCGGCAGGCGGCGGAGGAGGCGCGCCATCTCGACAAGGCCGCCGCCGACAGCGCCGAGGCGCGGGCGACGCTGAACGCCAAAGGCGCGACGGCCGTCGCGACGCTGGCCCAAGCTTGCGAGACGCTCGGCTTGCCTGACGCGGCCTCGCTCGAACCGGCGCTAAGCCGGCTGGAGCAGGCTTGCGCGCGCGCTGCGGAAGCGATGGCGACTGAGGCGGATCTCGCCGGCGAAAATCTCGCAGAGGAGGCGCTACGCGCCGAGGCGCGCGATCTCGACGCCGACGCGCTCGACGCCATGATCGCCGCGCGCGAGGCCGAACAACGCCGCCTCGTGCAGGAGATCGAGGCGGCGGGGGCGCGGCTCAGCGCCGCCCGCGCTGCGCTCGCCGATCTGGAGAAAGGCCACGACGCCGTCGGCGCTCTGGCGCGGCGCACGGAAGCGGCGGGCGACATGGCCGACGTCGCCCGGCGTTATCTCGTCCGCGCCGCTGCGGCGCGTCTGGCCGCGCGCGCCATCGAGCGCCATCGCGCCGCCGTGCAAGACCCGGTCGTGGCGCGCGCCGGGGAGATGCTCGCGCGCATCACCGGCGGCTCCTTCGCCGGCCTGAAAATCGATTATGACGAGAAAGACCGCGCCGTGCTGGTCGGCCGGCGCGCCGATGGCGGCGGCGTCGCCATCGAGGGCATGAGCGAGGGCGCGCGCGACCAGCTCTTCCTGACGCTGCGGCTGGCGCTGCTCGAAACGCGCGCGGCCGAACCGCTGCCCTTCATCGGCGACGATCTTCTGGCGAGCTTCGACGAAACGCGCGTGGCCCAAGCCGTCGACCTTCTGGTCTCGACGGCGCCCGCGCAGCAGATCATTCTGTTCACGCATCACGCCCATGTCGCCGAGATCGCCCGCGCGCGCGGCGGCGAGGCGGCCGACGTGATCGAATTATAGGGAGAAAGCGATGCGCAACGTCATCGTCACCGGCGCGAGCCGCGGCATCGGCCGCGCCATTGCGCAGAAACTGGCGGCGCGCGGCGACCGCGTCGTCGCCTGCGCCAGGTCGCAGGAGTTGCTGGACAGCCTTGCCGCCGAAGCGCGGGCCGCCGGCCAGACGATTGTTCCCCATGCGGCCGATCTGCGCGCGCCCGACGAGCCGGCGCGGCTGGTGGAGAAGGCCGTCGCCTCATTGGGCGGCGTCGATCTCGTCGTGCACAGCGCCGGGGCGACCAAACGCGGCGATTTTTTCGCGCTGACGCCGGAGGATTATCTCGACGGCTTCGCGCTCAAGTTTCACGCGGGCGTGGCGCTGACGCGCGCCGTCTGGCCGCATTTGCGGCAAGCGCAGGGCGGCCATCTGATCAATATCATCGGCGTCGGCGGACGCACGCCCGCACCCGACTTCACCATCGGCGGACCGGTGAACAGCGCGCTGATGAATTTCACCAAGGCGATGGCCGAGCGCGGCCGGCTGGAGGGCGTGCGCGTCAACGGAATCAATCCCGGTCCGATCGAGACCGACCGGCTGACGACGCGCATCGCCGCAACCGCGCGCGAAACCGGCCTTGCCGAAGCCGACGCGCGCGCGCGGCTCATCGCCGACCAGAAGGTCATCCGTTTCGGCCTGCCGGAAGAGGTCGCCGCGCTCGTCGCCTTCCTTGATTCGACGGAAGGCCAGTTCCTGCATGGCGCGCTGATCGATCTCGACGGCGGCGCAACCAAGGGACTGTAGGCTTTGCTCGCATTTGCAAAAAAAATGCGCCGCCCCCTTGCCAGCACCGCCCCGGGCCGGTAAATCACCCCCGTCCGCGTGTGGCGAGAGCCTGCTCCCCCGCACGACCGGATAGCGCGCCCGTAGCTCAGCTGGATAGAGCATCAGACTACGAATCTGAGGGTCAGAG
>ERZ1645187.581-NODE-581-length-35894-cov-20.556042_pt1 | contig 35894 bp, 38 predicted proteins | sample MGYA00575352_ERZ1645187 | MGnify/ENA primary metagenome ERZ1645187 (study PRJEB40837, sample SAMN11349314) | freshwater sediment metagenome | isolation source: river sediment | host: Sediment | place: India: Wazaribad , New Delhi | collected 2017-02-21 ... | reverse complement strand
TCCATTGCGCGTGGATGCCCTCCGGCGCACGGGTGAGGCCGATGCCGAACAGGCCATCGACGATGAGCGCCCAGCGGGGTTCATCGGGAATCTCGGCCAGGCTGACGCCGCCGGCGTCCACAAAGCGCTGGCGGGCGGCACGGGCATCGGCCGGCAATTTCTCAGGATCGCCGGCGAAGACCAGGCGGATGTCGAAAAAGCGCTCACGCAACAGTCGCGCCGCCTCTAAGGCATCGCCGCCGTTGTTGCCGGGCCCGGCCAGGACGAGGATGGGGCAGTTGCGGTCAACCGCGATTCTGGCCGCAAATTCTGCCGCCGCCCACCCGGCGCGCTGCATCAGCGGCAGGTGGGCATGCTCGGCTTCAATGCGGCGCAGGGTGGGGCTGAGGTAGAGGGCGGAGTTGGTCACGTCTTGGGCGGCACTCAGGTGACGATTTTTAGGGTATCAAAACTCATTGTGTAAATAAATGCCAAAAATCATATAAATAATAGCGAGAACCAAGGGCAAGTCTTCGGTCAGTCGACGGTAATAGATGCTTCGTTGTTTGCGATTAATAGAGAAACGGTAAGTTAGACCGAAATAGATTCCGGAGCTGATAAGCAAGTGAAAGAGTAAGTCCATAGAAGCCGCTTAATGAGACTAAGACAAAGCAATGTCAATATCGTGTATCAACACAATTTGCATTGCAACAAGTGAGGCTGCTCCCGGCAGAACCGAGACTGCAGGATGAATACCAAACGGCCATGTCGCCTGCTCAACGCTAAATCAATCACCAAACCCCAATAGCCGATTTTAGCCAAGGATCTGCCGGGCGAGGCGAATGGTTGTGGCGTGGATGGTGACGGTGTCGTCAATCTGCCGTGCGTAACCGCCGGCCATGGCGACGGCTACGGGCAGGCCGAGTGATTTGCAACGCCCAAAGACGCGGCGGTCGCGTTCGGCGAGGCCGTTGAAGCTCAGCGCCAGCCGGCCGAGGCGGTCGTCGTGGTAGGGGTCGGCACCGGCCAGATAGATGACGAGATCGGGGCGGGCGAGGTCGAAGGCGGTGTCGAGGCCGTGGTCGAGTTGCAGCAGGTAGGCGTCGTCGTTGCAGCCGTCTGGCAGTTCGATGTCGAGATCGCTGGTTTCCTTCTCGAAGGGGAAATTGCGGGCGCCGTGGATGGAGAAGGTAAAAATGCTGTCGTCGCCGCGCAGGATGCTGGCGGTGCCGTTGCCTTGATGGACATCGCAATCGACGATCAGGACGCGCCGTGCCCGGCCTTCGGCCTGCATGGCGCGGGCGGCGACGGCGGCGTCGTTGAAGACGCAGAAGCCTTCGCCGCGATCGCGAAAGGCGTGGTGGGTGCCACCGGCGAGGTTGGCCGAGACGCCGTCGGCAAAGGCTGCCCGGCAGGCGGCGAGGGTGGCGCCGGCTGAGCGGCGGGAGCGTTCGACCATGCCCGGCGACCACGGGAAGCCTATGGCCTTTTGCGCCGGAATTCCGAGTTCACCGCAGCTGACGGCGGCGATGTATTCAGGGTCGTGAGCGCGGGCCAGTTCTTCGTCGCTGGCTGCTGGGGGCAGGTGAAAGTCGCTTTCGGAGAAGTCGCCGCTGGCGAGCAGGGCCGCCCGCAGACGGGCGTACTTTTCCATCGGGAAGCGGTGTCCTGCCGGCAGCGGCAGGACGAAGACGTCGGTGTAAAACAGCTTCACGACCGACGTCGCAACGGATTAGTTGAGGGTGGCCGAGAGCTTGCGGCGGAATTCGCGGACGAGGTCGTCGTACTGCTCGCCACTCAGCGCCTCGAACAGCGAGAGGATGGCGGTACGGCCAGCGCCCTGATCGAAGAAGCGGTCGCGGCGGACAACTTCGAGTGCTGCTTCCAGCGCTTCACGGAAGCGGCCTTGCGCGGCGTAGGCCTTGGAGAGTTCGAGGCGGGTGGCGTGGTCGTCGGCGTTTTGGGCCAGTTTGGCTTCCAGCGGGGCGATGTCGGCGGCACCGTCGAGCAGCGCCATACGGGCGCGCAGGGCGTTGGCGCGGTCGGCTTGGTCGGCATAGTCGCCACCGAGCAATTGTTTGGCTTCGTCGTTGCGGCCGAGTTGCATCAGCACTTCGACGGCGTCGAGCTGGATGGCCTGATCCTGCGGGTTGGCCTGGCTGGCTTGTACCAGCGTGGCAAGGGCTTCTTCCAGTTTCCCTTCGGCGACGAGGCCGGCTGCCACCTGACGCAGGTCGGCGTGTTCCGGGCCGGCGGGCAGGGCGATGCGGTCGAGAAACTCGCGAACCTGTGACTCCGGCAGGGCGCCGTTGAATTCATCGACCAGCTGGCCCTGAAAGAGCACCTTGACCGAAGGGATGCTGCGCACGCCGAAGTGTTGCGCCAGTTCCGGGTTTTCGTCGGAATTGACCTTGGCGAGCAGGAAGCGGCCCTTGTATTCCTCGGCCAGCTTTTCCAGCATCGGCTTCAGCGTTTGGCAGGGCTGGCACCACGGCGCCCAGAAATCGACGACGACGGGCACGGTGTCGGCGGGGATCAATACCTGCGCTTCGAAATTTTCGATGGAAACGTCAAAAGCAAATTCGGACATGTCAGGGAACCTGTGGAGATGATTAGCGGGCGAATTCTACCGTCAGCTTGGGTAATGCGGGGGATTGCAGGCGCAGCCGTCGGTCGCTGCCGGCAGGCTGGGCGAGGAGGATTTCGAGGCGGGCGGGGAAATCCGGGCTGTCGGTCACGGTTTCACTGGCAGCCGAGTCTGATTGATGCATCGTTGCCAGCGGTGTGTCGCCGGGGCTTGTCGCAAGCAGCAGCCAGTCGCCCCGGGCGAGGTTGTCGGTGATTTCGAGACAGCCGCAGAGGACCTGCGGGTATCTGCCTTCCTGCAGCCAAAGACTGGCGAGTGCCAATGAGGTGCCCCACTGGCAATGGCTTGCATCCTCCAGCGGCAGATGGCTGGTGGTTTGCAGTGAGGGCAGCAGGGCGTTTATCTGTGCTGCGACCATGGCCGGCTGGCAGGCGAGAAAGTCATAAGGCATGGGTTCGCAGGAAGCGTTGCAGACTTCGTCGAGAATGACGAGGGTTTCTGCCTGCAGTCCGGTACTCGATTGCCAGATCATCGCCAGTGGCATGCCCAGGGCAGCGTCAGGCAGGCTGGCGAAGACGCCGGCAACGGCAAGTTGGGCGAGCGGAGTGCTGCGGCGCAGGGGTTTGCCCAGCAGCCTGCGGACTTCCGCGGGCAGTGCCGAGGCGGAATGTTGCTGGCGGACAAGTTGGCGCAGGTAGATCATGCCTCGCGCTCCAGAATCATGCTGGCCAGCCCGCCGCCAAATCCGATCAGGTTGAGCATCGGGCGCCGGATGGGGCGTGTGCTGCGGTGAACCGGGAAAACCGTTGAAAATTGGGTGTCGGCATGGCGAAACCCGCTGGTTTCCGGAATCTGGTCATGCTTCAGGCAGGCCAGCAGGGCGACGAGCTCGACGATGCCGCTTGCACCCAGCGTGTGTCCCAGCGCTGGTTTGAGCGAGAGGAGCGGGGGCAGCGTTTGGCCAAATACCTGCATCAGCGCCATGGCTTCGGCGAGGTCGGAAACCGGCGAGCCCGCAGCCTGCAGCTTGACGAGGTCGATATCACCGCTGCTCATGCCTGCTGCCGCCAGGGTTTCCGCCAACAGCGCCGCAATCGGCCCGCCGCTTGGATCGGGGCCGGTGGGGGTATGGGTGTCGAGACCGGTGCGGAGTCCGGCAAGGCGCCATTCGGAGGGCGTGGCGGAAAGACGGATGGCGGCAATGCCCTCGCCGAGTACGAGACCATCACGGTCACGGTCTAGCGGTCGGCTGGCGTCGCGGGAGAGCAATTCCATGCTGGCAAAACCGGCCATTGTTGTCCGGTTGGCCAGTTCAAAACCCAGCACGAGCGCGTCGTCGATCAGGCCATTGGCGATCAGGGTAGCAGCGGCATCCAGTGCGCTGAAGCCGGAAATGCAGGCGTTGGCATAGCTGCTGCGCGGACCTGAAAGACCCAGCCATTCGCCGATCTGGCATGCGAATGCAGCGCTGCCCGCGGGCAACGAGAAGGGCGCACCGCCGGCTTCAATCCCGCCGATATCAAAGGACGACGAGGCGAGGAAGAGCGGCAAATCGTCTGGAAGATCCGGCAGTTGCCCGGCGAGGTGGCGGAAAGCTGTTTGCGCGTGTTCCCACCAGCCGGCTTCGGGCAGCGGGAGTGCCTGAAAGGGAAAAGACTGTTGGCCGACCCGACACTGCGTCGAAGCCGCATCGCCCCGCCACAGCGCTTCCGCTGTTGCGGCGGGGGTCAGCCCACGGGAACAGACCAGTGCGCCGTCGTGCAGAAAAACCGGGCGCATGGCGCTCATTGTGCCCGCGTTGTCAGCCAGCCCTGAAGGTGCTCGGCCAGATTGCCGACGCTGGACAAAATGCGCCGCGTTTCCTTGCTGTCCGGCAGGCGCAGGCCGTACTGCTTCTTGATCGCCATCGAAACCTGCAGCGCGTCGAGTGAATCGAGCTGCAGGGGCGCTTCCGGGCCAAACAGCAGTTCGTCATCGGTGATGTCTGACGGCTCGCAATCCTTGTCGCAGGCTTCGATGATCAGGGCTTTCAGGGCGAGGCGGAGGTCGATGGTCATGGTTGGCTTGAGCGATTGAGCCAGACGGCGGCGGTCAGCGACAGCGCGGCAAAAGTCAGCAGTTTGAGAAGGTCCGGCAGGATGGCGTCGAAACCGCCCTGGCGCAGCATGACCGTGTGGAGGCCGTCCAGACCCCAGGCCATTGGCGACCACTCGGCGAGGCGCTGCATGGCGGCAGGCATCATGAATTTGGGCACCATGATGCCGCCGACGGCACCCATCAGGATGTTGCCGACACCGCCGACGACGACGGCCTGCTGCGAGGTGCGGGTCAGGCTGGCAAGCAGCAGCGCGAAGGCGACGGCGGCGAGGCTGACCGAGGCGGCAACCAGCCACCAGTGAAAGAGCGAGATGCCGGCCGGCATTTGCAGGGCTTCGCCACCGAGCATGGGCACGATGTACATGCCGACCAGCACCATCAGCACGGCTTGTAGCTGATTGACGATGAAGAAGGGCAGCAGCTTGCCGGCGAGGATGTAGCCGAAAGGCAGGCCAATGGCGCGCAGGCGCTGCAGGGTGCCTTGCTGGCGCTCGATGATGAAGATCGAGGCAATCGGGATGACGACGAAGAACATGGCAAAGACCAGCCAGGCCGGGACGTTCTGCTGCACTGACGAGGGCGGGCGGATGCTGCGCTGGTTCTGCACTGCAACGCTGACCATTTCATCCGGCCAGTCGCGTTCGGCGGTCGGCGAAACCGGCAGGCCGAAGAGTTTGCCGGCGCGCCGCGTCAGCTCGTCGGCGCGGATGGCACCCAGAGAGGCGGCAGTCTGGTTGCGGAAGGCGAGTTGCAGGGCGGGGTTTAGGGTGGGATCGACGAGCAGGGTCAAGGGTTCGGTCGGCTGGCCGTCGGCGCCGGCCGGGGCAAGCAGGCGTTCGCCGAACTTTGCCGGCAGCGCGAGCACCAGCGCATACTGGTTTTCGCGGATGCCCTGGCGGGCGGCGTCGAGACTTTGTCCCACCGCAATACGCCGGAAGCTGCCGGATTTGTCGAGGCGGCGCACCAGTGCTTGCGATTGCGGGCTGTTGTCGAGGTCGACCACGGCGTAGGCGACGTCGATTGAGGCCCCGGGCATGAAGGCATCGTGCAGCGCCATGGTCATCACCAGAATGAAGATGACCGGCATGACGAATAGTGCGGCGAGGCCGTGGCGGTCGCGCAGCAGTGCCCGGATTTCCTTGGTCCAGAGGGCAAACAGGCGGGGGGAGAAGAGGGGTATCACGGATCAGTCCCGCAGGGAGCGACGGGTCAGCCGCATGAAAACCTGTTCCAGATTCTGCCGGCCAAGCGACAGATGGCGGATTTCGCAGCCCGCTGCCGCGAGTTCGGCAAGCAATTCGGGTAGCGCTGCGGTGAACGGCAAAAACAGCTGAAAATCGAGTGCTCCGCTTTGCACGGCGTGGTACTTGCTGACCAGTATCTCGGGTAGCGGACGGTCGAGACGCAGCTCCAGCGTTTGCTCATCGCTGTCGAGCAGTTCATTGAGCGCCCCGGCGGCGAGTACCTTGCCCTGATCGAGAATGGCCAGCCGCTGGCAGATGGCTTCGACTTCTTCCATGTAGTGGCTGGTGTAGATCACCGTTGTGCCGCTGGCCGGCAGGCCGGCAATGGCATCAAGCAGGAAATGGCGCGACTGCGGATCGACGCCGACGGTGGGTTCGTCGAGCAGCAGCAGGCGCGGTTCGCCGAGCAGGCCGATGGCCAGGTTGAGGCGCCGGCGCAGGCCGCCGGAAAGGGCTTCGGCGAGCTTGCCGGTAACCTGTTCCAGCCGGGTGAAAGCGATGGCGGCGTCGCAGCGCTGGCGCAGCCTGGCGCCGGAGAGGCCGAGCGCACCGCCGAAGAAGCGCAGGTTTTCGCTGACGCTGAGCATCGGGTAGAAGGCGTAGTCCTGCGGCACCAGCGCGATGCGTGCCGGATCGGCGGCGCGGACGAGGGGCAGCGGCTCGTCATCGAGCGTGATGTGGCCCTGATCCGGCTCGATCAGCCCGCAGATCAGCGAAATCAGTGTTGTCTTGCCAGCGCCATTGGGACCGAGCAGGCCGAAAACGCCACCGGCGGGGATGGTCAGCGAGACATCATTGAGCGCCGCCTCGCGGGCCCCGCGATAGGTGTGCGAAACGCCGCTAATGGACAGCGTCATGCGGCGCGGCGCAGGTCGAGGAAGAACTGCTTTTCCCGATCTGCCAGCCGGCGTAGTCGTCCGGCGAGGAGGGCGGGTTGCAGCGGGTCGCGGTCGCGGATCATGCGTGCTGTGGCCAGCGCGAATTCGCGCCACTCGTCGCCGATGTCGATCAGCGTCTCGGCCAGTTCGTTCAGGACCGGGTGGGCCAGTCGGTCGGCTGCCTCCTGCAGGAAGCTGGCGTAAATGAAGCGGAAACCACCGCCGCCAGTACCGATTTCTTCCTGCATGCGCACGACCTGGCCGATGAAGAGCTTGCTGTGCTGGGCTTGGGTGCCGATATCCAGACGCTCGATGGCCGCCGCCAGCCGACGGATGCCGCGCACGCCGATGATCGGCAGCGGCGAGTCGAGCATGATGCGGGTGGTCTTGACGATGGCCTTGGGCAGCACCTTTTCCCAGACTGGTTCCTGTGGGCGACCGAGCGGGTAGTAGATCAGTCCCTTGGGCGCCAGTACGCCCTTTGCAAAACGCGCTCGCTGCAGTGCGTCCGGTGGGCAGGTGACCGCCATTTCGGCGACCGGGTCGGAAATCCGGTAGCTGCCGTCGTCCGCCTTGCCGAAGGCGAGGATATTGTGGGCGTTGAAATGAAAACGCAGGTCTTCCGGCAGGTAGGTCAGCCAATAGACCGAGGTCTGCAGGCCGACGACCTGGCCGTCGGCCAGCAACTGATCGAGGCGGCGGACGCCGTCTTCGGGCCGGCGAAAGGTCTCGAAGCGCATCTTCAGCGCCAGCGGTTTTTGCAGACCCTTGATGATCCATTTCGGCGGCATGCGGTAGGCAACCAGCGGCAGGCCGTTGATGCGGACGATCGGCAGATAGGCAAATGAAATCGCCGAGGACAGCCCGAAGGCCATCGGTTCGCTGATCGCCAATCCGTGATGACGGAGCATGGTCGACATGACGCCGCTTTCGCAGTGTGATGCCTGCGTGTGCTGGAATTCGCTCACGCGACGTCCTTGAGTTGCGCGACATCCAGACCGAGGGCATCGGCGTAGCGGTGCAGCAGCGCGGGCGAGAGGCGGCTGAAAATCTCCGGTCGCAGATGCCGGCGTACCCGCCATTGCCAGAGGCCGGTGGCTTGCGCCAGAAGGGGAATGTCCATGCGCGCACGGTGCATCTGCACTTCCAGCGGTGAGGTCAGGCCGGCGCGGTAACGGGCGAGGGCATCGGCGGCAAGACGCTCGAGGTCGGCGACCGCCTGCGCTGTGACAATTTCCTCGACCTCCCAGCCGGCTGAGGCGACCATATGCAGTTTTCCGTCGTCACCCTTCGCATACACTGCCTTGCGGTGGCCACCGAGGGTGCGGTTGCCCTCCTGCGGTACGTCGGCATCACGCATGGCGGGCGTTGCTGACGACGGTCAGATGCATGAAGGCCCCCGTGAAGCGGCCGCTTTCCGGAACAAAACAGAGCAGGCGCTGGCCATCGTTCAGCTTGCCGCTACTGAACAACGCGTCGAGCATGATGTAGATCGAGGCCGAGCCGGTATTACCCTTGTCGTGCAGGTTGGTGAACCACTTTTCCTGCGGAATCTCGAAACCGACTGACCGCATGCAGTCAATCATCGGCTGGCGGAAGAACTCCGAGGACATGTGGGGCAGGAACCAGTCGATCTGATCGGCACGAAGGCCACGGCGAGGTGCGACGTGGGCGATGGTCTTGCCCAGCGTTTCCTCGACGACGGCTTCGTTGAGCAGACGGACATCCTGTTTGACGGCGAAGACCGAGTGTCTGGTCCATTCGTCCTGTGTAAACTCCTGCCACCCCCGCAGATTGCCATCGGCGGTCTTGTCGCCGCCGGCATACATGCAGGTTTCGTTGCTGTTGGCTTGCGACAGGATGTCAATCCAGTCGATACGCAGCGAGATGCCTTCGGAGCGCGGCTGCGGCTGCAAGAGGCAGGCTCCGGCGCCATCCGAAAGCATCCAGCGCAGGAAGTCCTTCTCGAAGGCGATTTCCGGATTACTTTCCAGGGCTGCCAGCCGGGTGGCTGATTCTGCTTCGAAGTTTCGTGCCAGCAGGCCACCGGAGGCGCGTTCCGAACCAGTGGCCACCGCATGTTGCGACTGCCCGGCGAGCACTGACAGCCAGGCGTACTTGAGCGCGGTGAGGCCGGAAACGCAGATTCCGCCCGTCGCGATGACTTCGCAGGGCGGGTTGCCGAGTTCGCCATGCACCATGACACCGTGGTTGGGCATCAACTGGTCGGGACAAGCGGTGCCGCAGGCAAGCAGGTCGATCCGGTCGGGGTCGAACCCGGCGCTGCGCAGGCCGCGAATGGCTTCGGCGGTCAATTGGGCGTTGGAGTGGGTGAAGGTGCCGGTGGCCGGGTCGATCGCGTAATGACGCTGCCGGATGCCATTGCTGCGCAGGACGATGCGGCGAGCACGCGATGGTCTGCCGCCGACCATGCCGAGGACGTTTTCGATTTCGTCGTTGCCGACTGGGGCATTGGGCAGGAAGGCGGAAATTCCGGTAATGAATACTGCGCCGCTACTGTGCATATAGGTCAATGTTGTGGGCTGCGGACCCCGACGGCTGTTCGAGTTCGGCTTTCAGCCTCGTCAGCCGTTTTTTCAGGATCGGGTAAAGCAGCCATTGTACCAACAGGCTCAGCGGAACGACGGTGATGATGAGGGTCACCAGATAGACGGCAAAAACCAGCAGCATCGGCCGTCGACGCCATTGCCCGCGACGGCCGCAGGCGCGGATCAGCTTCGACCAGACCTTGAAGGCACGGAATCCGGCCCGTTCGCTTAGTGCCAGGCGCGGCACGACGGTGGCCGCGCGCAGACCGGTCAACATGGGCTGGCCGCTCACCTCCAGATTGTTGTCGATTGCCGTGGCCAATGCCTTGCCAAAGCGCGTTGCGCCAGCGACCTCGTTGGGGGCGACGCCGGCGGGCGGTAAACCGAGAAAACGGTCGCGTCTGCCGGTGAGCACCCAGCGCGGCGTCGTGATGAAGGTGGCTAGCGGGTGTCCGGGATCGGTCAAGGCGACGTGGTCGCACAGGCGGCCGCCGGCAGCGAGAATCAGACTTTGCAGCGTTTGCTGGGCGGAGAGCCACATGTTTCGGCAGGCCACGACGCTGACGACCGGCTTGCCCTTGAGCAATTGAACGGCCCGGGGGCTTTTCAGGAATGCAGTTATTGGCAGAGCTGGCGAGAGGAACCAGACCTGATAGGTGATGATCACGAGATCCCAGTCCACGCCTTCCGGAATCTGCAATGGCCGAAGTGGTGGTGGATCCAGTTGGACGCATTCGGGGAAGGCGTCAATGAAATCGAGGATTGGCCAGGGCCAGGGGAAAGCGATCTCGGGAACCAAAGTCTCGACATGCACCCGATGCCCGCCCAGGCTGAGCGGTTCGGCAATCCGGCGAGCGATTTCTGCCAACTGGCCGCTCTGGGAATAGGTGATGACGAGAACGTTTTTCAAGATGATGACAAGCGCGAAAGGACCAGCATTCTAGCAAAAGGGCAGTTGCCATCCGGCACCTCAGTCAACTGCCCGGAAAGCAACCGGATTTGGGGTTTTTGCCGGTTGTCGGCTATCATTCTGCTTTCCCGCAGCCTGTCTTTCCATGACCAAATACGTTTTCGTTACTGGCGGTGTCGTGTCCTCTCTGGGCAAAGGCATCGCCGCCGCGTCGCTGGGGGCCATTCTGGAATCCCGCGGCATCAAGGTTACCCACCTCAAACTCGATCCCTACATCAACGTCGATCCGGGCACGATGAGCCCCTTCCAGCACGGTGAAGTTTTCGTGACGGAAGATGGCGCCGAGACCGACCTTGACCTTGGCCACTACGAGCGCTTCACCAGCGCCAAGATGACCAAGCGCAACAACTTCACCACCGGCCAGATTTACGACACCGTGCTCAAAAAGGAGCGCCGTGGCGAGTATCTTGGCAAGACGGTCCAAGTTATTCCGCACATTACCGACGAGATCAAGGGCAAGGTCAAGGCCGGTGCCGAAGGCGCCGATGTGGCGATCGTCGAAGTTGGCGGCACGGTGGGTGACATCGAGTCGCTACCCTTCCTGGAAGCCATCCGCCAGATGGGCATCGAAGAAGGCCGCAACAACGTCTGCTACATGCACCTGACGCTGCTGCCCTACATCCCGACCGCCGGCGAACTGAAGACCAAGCCGACCCAGCATTCCGTCAAGGAATTGCGCGAGATCGGTATACAGCCCGACATCCTGCTATGCCGCGCCGACCGTTCGATCCCGGTCGAGGAGCGCCGCAAGATTGCGCTGTTCTGTAACGTCATGCCGGAAGCGGTGATCGAGTGTCTCGATGCCGATTCGATCTACAAGATTCCGGGGATGCTGCACGACCAGATGCTTGACGAGATCGTCTGCCACAAGTTGGGCATTCTGGCCAAGGCTGCCGACCTGTCGGTTTGGGAAAAGCTCATCGACGCGATGGAACACCCGCAGGCGCAGATCAAGATCGCTTTTGTCGGCAAGTATGTTGATCTGACCGAGTCCTACAAGTCGCTGATCGAGGCAATCAAGCATGCGGGCATCCACACCCGTTGCCAGGTCGACATCGTTTATCTCGACTCCGAGGAGATCGAGAAGAACGGCACCGGCGTACTGGAAGACCTTGATGCGATCCTTGTGCCGGGCGGTTTTGGCCGGCGTGGTACCGAGGGCAAAATTGCCGCGATCCGCTACGCGCGCGAAAACAAGGTGCCTTACCTCGGCATCTGCCTCGGCATGCAGCTGGCCGTGGTCGAATTCGCCCGCGATGTCGCCGGCATGGTCGCGGCGCACTCGACCGAGTTTGTCCAGGATACGCCCTACCCAGTGATCGGCCTGATTACCGAGTGGCTGGATGCTTCCGGCAAGGTCGAAAAGCGCAGCGAGGACTCCGACATTGGCGGCACGATGCGTCTCGGGGCGCAGGTGTGCAAGCTGGGCGAGGGCACCTTGGCCCGCCAGATTTACGGCGCCGCCGAAATCACCGAGCGTCATCGTCACCGTTATGAAGTCAACAACACGCTGCTGGCGCAACTCGAAGCCAAGGGTCTTGTTGTTGCCGGTCGCGCGCCGGGGACCGATCTCTGCGAAATGGTCGAGTTGCCGGCAGACGTTCATCCGTGGTTCGTTGGCTGCCAGTTCCATCCTGAATTCACCTCCAATCCGCGCCAGGGCCATCCGCTGTTTACGTCCTATGTCAAGGCAGCACTGGCCAGCAAGCAGGGCAAAACTCAATGAAACTCTGCGGTTTCGAGGCTGGTCTTGACCAGCCTTTTTTCCTGATCGCCGGGCCGTGTACCGCCGAATCGGAGCAGCTTTGCGTCGATATCGCCGGCCACATGAAGGCTGTCTGCGGTGAACTCGGAATTCCGTACATTTTCAAGGCTTCGTACGACAAGGCGAACCGTAGCTCCGGCAAGTCGGTGCGCGGTCCGGGTATCGACGGTGGCTTGAAGATTCTGGAAGCGGTGCGCACGCAGATCGGTGTGCCGGTGCTGACCGATGTCCATAGTGAAGCCGACGTAGCGCAGGTGGCGAGCGTAGTGGATGTCCTGCAGACCCCGGCCTTCCTCTGCCGCCAGACCGATTTCATCCACGCTGTCGCCTCCTGCGGCAAGCCGGTGAATATCAAGAAAGGCCAGTTCCTGGCCCCGGGCGACATGAAGAATGTCGTCGACAAGGCACGCGAAGTGAATGGCGGCGCTGACAACATCATGGTCTGCGAACGTGGAGCCAGCTTCGGCTACAACAATCTGGTTTCCGACATGCGCTCGCTGGCGATCATGCGTGAAACGGGTTGCCCGGTCGTCTTTGACGCCACGCATTCGGTGCAGTTGCCGGGCGGTCAGGGCACCACCTCCGGAGGTCAGCGTGAGTTCGTCCCCGTGCTGGCACGGGCCGCCGTGGCAGTGGGTATCTCTGGCTTGTTCATGGAAACCCATCCCTGCCCGGAAAAGGCCTTCTCCGATGGTCCGAACAGCTGGCCGCTGGATCGCATGGCCAGCCTGCTGGCAACCCTGCGGGCGCTGGATCGGGCGGTGAAGGCAGCCGGGTTCGAGGAGTTGCAGTAGTCAATGACTGCCAAGGGCTACATTATTGCCGAGGCCAAGGTGCATGATACCGAGGCCTATGGGCAGTACATGCCGTTATCTTTGGCGGCTGTTGAACAGTATGGCGGTCGCTTTGTCGTTCGCGGTGGCCCTTCGGAAATTCTTGAAGGAAAGTGGTCGCCGCCTCAACGCATGATCATCGTGGAATTCGACACGGTTGATCAGGCAAAATGCTTTTATCATTCCCCTGAGTATCAGGCAGCGCGCGAGGCGCGACTGGGGGCTGCCGAAATGAATATGCTGGTCATCTCCGGTATTGATAATCCACTTTAGTTTGTCTTTTCAACCTGTTGATAATAAGGAAGAAATATGAGTTCTATCGTTGATGTCGTTGCTCGCGAAATCCTGGATTCCCGCGGCAATCCGACGGTTGAGGCCGATGTGCTGCTGGAGAGCGGTGTCATGGGTCGTGCTGCTGTGCCGTCCGGTGCTTCTACCGGCACGCGCGAAGCCATCGAACTCCGTGATGGCGATGCTGCGCGTTACTTGGGCAAGGGCGTCCTGCAGGCCGTCGAGAACGTCAATACCGAGATCTCCGAAGCCATCATCGGTCTCGATGCGCAGGAACAGGCCTTCATCGATCAGACCATGATCGACCTCGACGGTACCGACAACAAGTCGCGTCTCGGTGCGAATGCCATCCTCGCCGTCTCCATGGCCGTTGCCAAGGCTGCCGCAGAGGAGTCCGGCCTGCCGTTGTACCGCTACTTCGGTGGCATGAGCCCGATGCAGATGCCGGTGCCGATGATGAACATCATCAACGGTGGCGAGCACGCCAACAACAGCCTGGATATCCAGGAATTCATGGTGATGCCGGTCGGTGCGTCTTCCTTCCGCGAAGCCATGCGCTGCGGTGCGGAAATCTTCCACGCACTGAAGAAGCTGCTGGACAAGAAGGGCCATTCGACCGCCGTCGGTGACGAAGGCGGTTTCGCCCCGAACCTCGGCAGCCACGCCGAAGCCCTGCAGATCATCATGCAGGCAATCGAGAATGCCGGTTACGTGCCGGGTCAGGATGTTCTGCTGGCCCTCGACTGCGCCGCTTCCGAGTTCTATAAGGACGGCAAGTATCACCTGTCTGGCGAAGGCCTGCAGCTGACCTCGGCCCAGTTCGTCGATTATCTGGCCAATCTGGCCGACCAGTTCCCGATCGTTTCCATCGAAGACGGCATGTCCGAAGCCGACTGGGACGGCTGGAAGCTGCTCACCGACCGCCTTGGCGACAAGGTGCAGATCGTTGGCGACGACATCTTCGTCACCAACACCAAGATCTTCAAGGAAGGCATCAAGAAGGGCATCGGCAACTCGATCCTGATCAAGATCAACCAGATCGGCACCCTGTCCGAAACCTTTGCCGCCGTCGAAATGGCCAAGCGCGCCGGTTACACCGCCGTGATCTCGCACCGCTCCGGTGAAACCGAAGACAGCACCATCGCCGATATCGCTGTCGGCCTGAATGCTGGCCAGATCAAGACCGGTTCGCTGTCGCGTTCCGACCGTATCGCCAAGTACAACCAGCTGATCCGTATTGAGGAAGATCTCGGCGATACCGCGTCTTACCCGGGCCGCGAAACCTTCTACAACCTGCGCTAACGCGCGATGCGCTGGCTGACGGTCAGTCTTCTCGCCCTGATCGTCCTCCTCCAGTACCCACTGTGGCTGGGAAAGGGAGGATGGCTCAAGGTATGGGAATACGACCGTCAGGTTCAGCAGCAGAAGGAAGTCACGCGCAAGCTGGAAATCCGGAACGCGGGCCTCGATGCCGAGGTTCGCGATCTGAAGCAGGGCTATGACGCCATCGAGGAACGGGCCCGTTTCGAGTTGGGCATGGTCAAGCAGGACGAAACCTTCGTGCAGATTCCGGAAAAAAATCCCGGAAAATAAGTGGCATAAAGGCGCTAAAAGCCAGTAGTCACCGGTGTTTTGCTCCGATAGAATGGGCTTCGGAAGTCCCCCGGGAGAGCATTCAAGGAGACCAACATGCTGCTCAAGGCTGGAGAGAAGGCACCCGTTTTTTCATTGCCGGATGCCGATATGGAAACCGTCGATCTGGCGCGGTATCAGGGTAAAAACCGGCTCGTCCTGTTTTTTTATCCCAAGGATGGTACCCCGTGCTGCACTCGGGAAGCCACGGATTTTTCGGATCACGAGGACGACTTCAAGCGCCACGACTGCCTGCTGTTCGGTATCAGCCGTGACGATTGCCTGAAGCACGCGGAGTTTCGCGACAAGGAAGGCATCGGCATCGAGCTGCTGTCCGATGCCGAAGGGGCAGTTTGCAAGCAGTATGGTGTCTGGCAAGCCCGGGAGGTCGACGGTCATCGCAAATTCGGCATTGTCCGTTCAACATTCATCATCGATCGCGGGGGTATCATTCGCCACGCGCTCTACAACGTCAATTACAAGGGGCACGCACAGGAAGTGCTGCGCCTCGTCAAGGAAATGAACTCATGAATACGCAAGTCGTCCGCAACACCGTCATCACCCTCGACTATCACGTTACCGATCCCGATGGTGAAGTCGTGGACGAGGGGCGCGAGCCCTTGGTCTATCTGCACGGTGGTTATGACGATATCTTCCCGAAGATCGAGGAGGCATTGCAGGGCAAGAAGATCGGGGAATCGGTCCAGGTCAAGCTGCAGCCGGACGAGGCGTTTGGCGAATATGATCCGCAGATGGTGCAAATCGAGCCACGCAAGGATTTCCCGAAGGAGTTGCAAGTCGGGATGCAATTTGAAGGTGGCCCGGAAGATGGCGGCGAGGACGATTTCGTCATCTACCGGGTGACCGATATAGCCGACGAGAAGGTGGTTCTGGATGGCAATCATCCGCTGGCCGGCATGGCGCTGGTCTTTACCTGCACGGTGACGGCCATCCGCCCGGCGAGTACCGAGGAGGTTGAGCATGGTCATGTTCATCACCCGGACGACGATGAGGAAACCTGTCACTGATCTGCAGGTGATACCGGGAAATGCCGCGCTTTTTGACTGGGCAAATGCAGGTGCAGGAAATCAAAAAGCCGGCAATGCCGGCTTTTTGATGGTTTTCCGGGTTTACCGCAGCACTGCTGCGGGAAGCGCTCAGGCGGGCAGCGGGTCGGCGTTGCCCAGGGCGACGGTGTTCATGCCGCCATCGACGTACATGATTTCGCCGGTGATACCGCTGGCGAGGTCGGAGAGCATGAAGGCAGCGGCATTGCCGACTTCCTCGATGGTCACGTTGCGACGCAGCGGGGCATTGTGCGAGTTGTAGGCGAGCAGCTTGCCGAAGTTGCCGATGCCGGAGGCGGCCAGGGTCTTGATCGGGCCGGCGGAAATGGCGTTGGCGCGGATGCCTTCAGGGCCGAGGCAGAAGGCCAGGTAGCGCGTGGCTGCCTCAAGGCTGGCCTTGGCCAGACCCATGGTGTTGTAGTTGGGCATGGTGCGCTCGGCGCCGAGGTAGGACAGGGCGAGCAGCGAGGCATTCGGGCGGCCCTGCATCATCGGACGGGCACCCTTGGCCAGCGCCGCATAGCTGTACGACGAGATGTCGTGGGCGATGCGGAAGGCGTCACGGGTGATGCCGTTGAGGAAGTCACCTTCGATGGCTTCGGTCGGCGCGTAGGCGATGGAGTGGACCAGACCGTCGAGACCGTCCCAGCGCTTGGCCAGTTCGACAAAAACATTTTCAATTTGTTCGTCGCTGCTGACATCGAGCGGAATGGTGATGTCGCTGCCGAATTCGGTGGCGAACTTCTTGATACGGTCTTCGAAACGCTCGTTCTGGTAGGTGAAGGCCAATTGGGCGCCTTCACGGTGGCAGGCCTTGGCGATGCCATAGGCGATGGAGTGCTTGGACAGCAGACCGGTGATCAGAATTTTCTTGTCGGCGAGAAAGCCCATGTGTTTGTTCTCCCTAGGGGGTTAGCCTGTCGATTATAAAACAGAAACCGCACCGGAAAGCGCTTGCGGCGCCTTTTGGTGCGGTTGTCTGTTGCCGGCGGGCTTACATGTTGGGGTAGGTTGGTCCTTCGCCCCCCTGTGGCACCACCCAGTTGATGTTCTGTGTTGGATCCTTGATGTCGCAGGTCTTGCAGTGCACGCAGTTCTGCGCATTGATCTGCAGCCGGGGCTGACCTTCTTCCTGGCCGAGGATTTCATAGACACCGGCCGGGCAGAAGCGCTGTTCCGGCGCATCGTAGGTCGCCAGATTGACCTTGACCGGGATAGCCGCATCCTTGAGTTGCAGGTGGCAGGGCTGGTCTTCCTCGTGATTGGTGCTGGAGAGGAAGACGGAAGACAGGCGGTCGAAGGTGATCACGCCGTCCGGCTTCGGGTAGTCGATCTTCGGACAGTCGGCAGCCGGTTTCAATTTGGCGTGATCAGGGGTCTTGTGGCGCAGCGTCCAGGGTGCCTTGCCACCGAAGATGATCTGGTCGATGCCGAACATGATCGAACCGAGCTTCAGGCCCTTGGCCATCCAAGGCTTGAAGTTGCGCGCCTTGTAGAGTTCGTCGTAGAGCCAGCTATTCTTGTAGGCCTCCGGGTAGGCCGTCAGTTCGTCACGCTCGCGCTCGGCGGCGAGGGCGTCGAAGCAGGCTTCGGCGGCGAGCATGCCGGACTTGATGGCAGTGTGCGAACCCTTGATGCGGGCGGCGTTGAGGAAGCCGGCATCGTCGCCGACCAGCACGCCGCCGGGGAACACCAGCTTGGGCAGCGACTGGACGCCGCCGGCCGTCAGGGCGCGGGCACCGTAGGCGACGCGCTTGCCGCCTTCGAGGAACTTGCGGATTTCCGGATGCGTCTTGTAGCGCTGGAATTCCTCGTAAGGCGAGAGGTGCGGGTTTTCATAGCCGAGGCCGACAACGAAGCCGACCGCAACCTGATTGTTTTCGAGGTGATAGAGAAAGCCGCCGCCGTAGGTATCCGGCTGCATCGGCCAGCCACCGCTGTGCACCACGAGGCCTAATTGATGTTTGGCGGGGTCGATGTCCCACAATTCCTTGATGCCGATGCCGTAGGTTTGCGGATCGGCGCCGGCGTTGAGCTGGAAACGTTCCATCAGCGCCTTGCCGAGATGGCCGCGGCAGCCTTCGGCAAAGAAGGTGTATTTGCCGTGCAGTTCCATGCCCGGCTGGAAGTTCGGGCCTTCGCTGCCGTCGTGCAGGCGGCCCATGTCGCCGGTGGCGACGCCCTTGACGGCGCCGTTTTCGTCGAACAGCACTTCGGCACCGGCAAAGCCGGGGTAGATCTCGACGCCCAGCGCTTCGGCCTGTTCGCCCAGCCAGCGGCAGACGTTGCCCAGCGAAATGACGTAATTGCCTTCATTGTGGAAGCAGCCGGGGAGGAGGGCGTTGGGCACCTGGGTGGCGCCGGTTTCGCTCAGGATCATGAAGCGATCCTCGGACACCGGGGCATTGAGCGGCGCGCCATCTTCCTTCCAGTTAGGCAGCAGTTCGGTCAGGGCGCGCGGGTCCATGACCGCGCCGGACAGGATGTGGGCACCGATTTCGGCACCTTTTTCAATCAGACAGACCGAGATGTCGCTGCCTTTTTCAGCAGCCAGCTGTTTCAGGCGAATCGCCGATGCCAGCCCGGCGGGGCCGCCGCCAACGATGACGACGTCGAATTCCATGGCTTCGCGTTCCATGTTGTCTCCTAGTTTATTGTTAACTTATTCACAATACGGTACAGTATGGAGTCGTATAGATCAACCCCTTGAAAAACAGACTGGCAATGGAACATAAAAAGAAACTGATACACGTCACCACGATCCCGATGCGCTGGGGCGACATGGATGCCTATGGCCATGTGAACAATACGGTGTATTTCCGCTTTATGGAGCAGGCGCGCGTCGAATGGTGCGAGGAGGTCGGCGTCGAAGTGCGGCCGGGCGGGCTGGGGCCGGTGATCATCAATGCCAGCTGTACCTTCCTGATTCCGATGACTTATCCGGGGACCGTCGAGGTGCGTACCTACGCCGGCCATCCCGGGCGCTCCAGCGTGCAGACCCATGTCGAGATGCGCATTGTCGGTGAAGAACAACTCTACGCCGAAGGCGCGGCAAAGATGGTGTGGATGGATACGCAGACCGGCAAATCGGCGCCGATTCCCGATCACGTGCGGGCAGCGCTGGAAGCGGAGTAAACTCCGAGCCCATCGCAACCGGACCAATACACACGCGCATGGGCAAACGGAAAATCTGGGAAAAACTGCTGTCGAGCGAACGCCTCGGTGCCGGCAAGGCGCCGGATACGGCCGAGCGTACGGCCTTCCAGCAGGACTATGACCGCATCGTCTTTACTTCGGCCTTTCGGCGCCTGAAGGACAAGACGCAGGTTTTCCCGCTCTCCAAGAGCGATTACGTCCGCACCCGCCTGACGCACAGCCTCGAAGCCAGTTGTGTCGGGCGCTCCCTTGGTGCCGTCGTCGGCCGTGAAATCATCGCCCGCCATGGGTTGAAAGATGTCGAATCCGGCGATTTTGGTGCCATCGTCGCCGCCGCCTGTCTCGCCCACGACATCGGTAATCCACCCTTCGGCCATGCCGGCGAGGACGCTATCCGCGAATGGTTCCGCACCTCCGGCCTGCTCGAACGCCACGACTTCACCCCGGCGCAGCGCGCAGACTTTGAGCGCTACGAAGGCAATGCCCAGGGCTTTCGTATCGTCAGCCGCCTGCAAAGCCCGGCCAATCCCGGCGGCCTGCAACTGACCAGCGCCGTGCTGGCCACCTTCACCAAATACCCGCGGCCATCTGCGGTGAACGCGGAATTACCGGGAAAAAGCGGCAAGAAATTCGGCTTCTTCCAGCAGGACGCCGACAACTTTGCCCGCGTCGCCCAGGCCACCGGTCTGATCGAGCGCCTGCCGGGAACCGCCTGGCGCCGCCACCCGCTGGCCTTCCTTGTTGAAGTCGCCGACGACACCTGTTACCTGATCGTCGATCTCGAAGATGCAGCCAAACTCGGCTTCGTGCCTTATCGCGATGCTGAATGCCTGCTCGCCGACCTGGCGGGCAACAGCGTCAGCGGCGGCCGGCTTGACCGCCTGCATGACCCGAAGGAGCGCATCGAATACCTGCGCGCCAAGGCCATCGGCCGGCTGCTGGAGAGTGCGGCCGCGGTCTTTCTTGAAAACGAAACCGCCATTCTCGACGGCGAGTTTGATGAGGAACTGCTTGAGCAATCGCCCGTCGCGGTACCGCTACAGGCCGTACTCCGGGTCGCGAAGGAAACCATCTATACCGCGCGGCCGGCGCTGGAAATCGAAACTGCCGGTTTCGAGGTACTCGGTGCCTTGCTCGGCCTGTTCACCGATGCCGTTGAAGCGGCTGCCGGTGTCGATGGCACGCGGTTTACCACCCGCGAGCGCATGCTGATGAAGTTGCTACCGACGCAATTCCTCGGCCATCACGGCGAACCGGGTCCCGATCCCTACGTGCGCCTGCTGCAGGTGGCCGATTTTGTCGCCGGGATGACCGATTCGTATGCGGTGGATATGTTCCGGAAACTGAAGGGTTTCGATCTGCCGACCTGATGGGGTTCAGTCGAAGGTGGCCAGAAAGCGTTTGCGCGCCGCGTCGAGTTCGGCCTGCCCGTTTTCATCGACCAGCCGCTGGCAGTGCCGGTAAAAGGTGTCGAAGGCAGCGCGGACGGTCGCTTCGGTCAGCTTGCCGCGGATCACCTTGTTTTCGCTGGCCGGCGTGTCTAGCGGCTTGAGAACGGCGTAGCGGGGGATGATCTGCTGGCCGCCGTTTTCGGACGAGGCGGTGAGCGGGCCGGTCTTGACGAAGGTTTTGCCCTCGTACTCGAAGCGGGCGCCGATGGCGAGATGTTGCAGTTTCATGGAGGTTAGCGGCGGAATCGGGGGGACGGCGGAGTTTAGCCCAGTTTTCTCGTAATCTCCGCTTGCCAAAAACCGGTAACTGTACAAAAATACAGTTACCGGTTTTTAGTGGAGCAGGCCATGAAACTCACCCCGCGACAGCAGGAAATTCTCGACTTCATCAAGAATACCGTCGAAGTCCTCGGCGCGCCGCCGACGCGGGCCGAAATCGCCTCGGCTTTCGGCTTTGCTTCGCCCAATGCCGCCGAGGATCACCTCAAGGCGCTGGCCAAAAAGGGCGCCATCAACCTCGAACCCGGTTCGGCGCGTGGCATCCGCCTCGTCGAGCAGCTTGGCCTGCCGCTGATCGGCAGCGTGGCCGCCGGTTCGCCCATTCTGGCGGTGGAAAACGTGCAGGGGCGCTATGCCTTCGACGCCGGCATGTTCAGCCCGCGTGCCGATTTTCTGCTCAAGGTACGCGGCCTGTCGATGATGGATGTCGGCATTCTCGATGGCGACCTGATCGCCGTACACAAGACCGATCAGGCGCGTGACGGCCAGATTGTCGTCGCCCGGCTGGATGAGGAAGTGACGGTGAAACGGCTGGAGCGGCGGGGTAATTCCGTTCGCCTGATCGCCGAAAACCCGGATTTCGAGCCGATTGTCGTCAACCCCGGCGAAGTCGAGTTTGCCATCGAGGGCATTGCCGTCGGCCTGATTCGCGGTGCCATCGCCAAGCTCTGATACTGATCCGCTAAGGAGGCGCTGATTAAATCGTCATTCCCGCCTTCGCGGGAATGACATTTCCGAATAAATCAGCGTTTCCCTAAATCTGCTGTTAACGCCCGCTCCGGGCAAGCCCAACCTGATGCCGCAAGGTGTCGGGGCGGGCTTCTGTCGCCTGAAATTTTCGAAAGTTCTGTATCCGCCATGTCCGCGCTGTCGCCCCTTGCCGTTAATGATGTCGCCCTGGCCGATGTGCTGGCCCGCGGCGATATCTGGCGTGGCGATGCGCTGGCGCGCCTGCCCGGCCAGTGCATTTCCAGCGGGCATCCGGAACTGGACGATGAACTGCCGGGTGGCGGCTGGCCTTGCGGGAATTTGACCGAATTCCTGGTTGACCGCAGCGGCATCGGCGAACTGACGCTGCTATTGCCGGCGCTGGCGCGCCTGGCTGCCGACGGCGGCTGGCTGGCGCTGGTGGCGCCGCCCTGGCTGCCGCACGCACCGGCCTGGGCGGCCGCCGGTATTGCGCCGGAGCGGTTGCTGGTGGTCCGTGCCGGCAAGGAGGCGGCATGGTCTATCGAAGCCTTGCTGGCCAGCGGCGGTTTTGCCGGCGTGCTCGCCTGGCCAGGCAGTACGCTCGATGCCAGGTCCTTGCGCCGGCTACAGGTGGCGGCCGAGGGGCGGCCGGTGTTTGCCGCGCTCTGGCGCTCGGCCTCGGCGGCGGTTGCGCCGTCGCCGGCACCGCTGCGTATTGCCCTCGGGCCGGATGCCGAGGCCCGTGCGCGGGGCCGCCTGGCCTTGCGCATACTCAAGCGCCGGGGCCGGCCGGCCTCGCGCCCGCTGTCGCTCGACCTTGACCGTTCTGGAAGTCGCCCCCGTGCTCTGGCTGGCCCTGCACTTTCCCTGCTTGCCGCTGGAAGCGCTGCCGCTGCGGCAGTCGCCTAGCGCCGTCGTCGCCCGCGGCCGCATCGTTGTTTGCGATACGGCGGCGCGGGCCGGCGGGGTGGCGGCGGGGCAAAAGCTGTCGACGGCGCTCGGTTTGCTGCCGGCGCTGCGCGTTTTCGAGCGCGATCCGGTACGCGAGGCGGCGGCGCTGGATGAACTGGCCTGCTGGGGCGGCCATTTCACGCCCACCGTCAGCCTGCAGCCGCCGGCCGGGCTGTTGCTGGAAATCGGCGGTTGCCTGCGGCTATTTGGCGGGGTGGCGGTGATCGTGGACAAGGCGCTGGCCGGCTGTGCGGCGCAGGGATGGACGCCGAGCTGGGCGGTGGCGCCGACGCCCTTGGGCGCATGGTGGCTGGCGTTGGCCGGTGGTGGCGTGCTGGCCAACGATCTGCCGGCGCTGGACAGCCTGCTCGCCGGCCTGGATTGCCGGGTGCCGCCCTGGCCGGCCGAGGTGGCGGCGCGGCTTGAAAGCTACGGCCTGCGCCGGTTGGGCGAAGTGATGCAGCAGCCGGCGGCCGGCCTGCGCCAGCGGATTGGCAACGGCCCGCTCGATGAGCTGCTGCGGGCGCGTGGCGAGGTGCCCGATCCGCAGCGCCTGTTTATCTTTCCGGAGCGCTTTTCCTCGCTGCTGGAGCTGCCGTCACGGGTTGAGCACGCCGAAGGACTGGCCTTTGCCGGCCATCGGCTGATCGTCGCGCTGTGCGGCTGGCTGCAGGCGCGGCAACTGCTGGCGCGGGCCTGCACGCTCCATATCGGCCACGATGACGGCACGCAGAGCGCGCTGGCACTGCGTTTTGGCGAACCTTGCCGCGACGAAGCGCGCTTTTTGCGCCTGCTGCGCGAGCATCTGGGCCGGCTGCAACTGGCGGCACCGGTCGAATCCCTGCGCCTGACGGCGGATGAAACGCTGCTCAGCGGCGGCGACAGCGCATCGTTGTTTGCCGAAGCGACAGCGGGGGAGGGCGCAGCGGCCTGTGTCGAGCGCCTGCGTGCCCGACTGGGGGAGGCGGCGGTGCAGGTGTTGGCACCGGTGGCAGAACATCGGCCCGAGTGTGCGACGCGCTGGGAAACGCCTGATTTTCGGCGAAATTCCGGGTTCACCGCAGCGGGCGGCGGGCCTGCGGATGAACCGCCCGTTGGTGCGCCACCACGCCCGCTCTGGCTGCTGCCTTCGCCGCAGCCGTTGGGCGAACACACCGACGGCCCGCACTGGCACGGCCCGCTGCAATTGCTGACACGCGGCGAGCGGATCGAAAGCGGCTGGTGGGATAGTGGCGAAATGCGTGGGGAAATGCGCGGCGAAACCTGCGCTGAAATCCCGGCCACCGGCGACATCCGCCGCGAATACTTCATTGCCCGCAACCGGCAGGGCCAGCAGGCATGGATTTTCCGCGACGCCACCGGCTGGTTCCTGCACGGCCTGTTTGCCTGAGCGCCGGAAATGACCACGCTCCCGGCGTATGCCGAGCTGCACTGCCTGTCCAACTTCAGCTTCCTGCGCGGCGCTTCGCATCCGGACGAGCTGGTCGAGCAGGCGGCGGTGCAGGGGTATGCGGCGCTGGCGCTGACGGATGAATGTTCGTTGGCCGGCATCGTTCGCGCCCATCTGGCAGCCAAAGCTGCGGGGCTGAAGCTGATTGCCGGTAGCGAGATGACCACGGCCGACGACCTGAAACTGGTTTTTCTCGCCGAAAACCGCGAGGGCTACGGCAACCTCTCGGCGCTGATCACGCTGGCCCGGCGGCGGGCGGCCAAGGGCGATTACCTGCTGCAGCGCCATGACCTCAACGCCGTTTCGCCCAGCGGCGCCGTGCCCGACTGCCTTGTGCTCTGGGTGCCGGGCGCGCAGCCGGCGGTCGAGGACGGGCAGTGGCTGGCGGCGCGTTTTCCCGGGCGCTGCTGGCTGGCTGTCGAACTGCACGCCGGGCCGGATGACACTGCCCGGCTGGCCGAATTGCGCGCCCTTGGCGCCGCCTGTGGCCTGCCGCTGGTCGCTGCGGGCGATGTGCACATGCATGTGCGCGCCCGCCGCCCGGTGCAGGACACGCTGACGGCCTTGCGCCTGAAAACCACGGTTTTCGACGCCGGCCATGCGCTGTTTGCCAATGGCGAGCGCCATTTGCGCAGCCGGCTGCGGCTGGCGCGGCTCTACCCGCCCGATCTGCTGGCCGAAACGCAGTTGATCGCCGAACGCTGCCGGTTTTCCATCGACGAGCTGCGCTACGAATATCCGGAAGAAATCGTCGGCGACGGCCACACGCCGACCTCCTGGCTGCGCCACGAAACCGAGGCCGGCCTGCGTCGCCGTTACCCGCAGGGTGCGCCGCCGGCGGTGCTGGAACGCATCGCGCACGAGCTGACGCTGATCGCCGAGATGCGCTACGAGGCGTATTTCCTGACGGTGTACGACATCGTCTGCTTTGCCCGCAGCGCCGGCATCCTCTGTCAGGGGCGCGGTTCGGCGGCCAATTCGGCGGTCTGTTACGCGCTCGGCGTGACCGAGGTCGATCCCGCCCGTTCGGCGCTGCTCTTCGAGCGTTTCATCTCGAAAGAGCGCGGCGAGCCGCCGGATATCGACGTCGATTTCGAGCACGAAAGGCGCGACGAGGTCATCGCCTACATTTACGCCAAATACGGCCGCGAGCGCACGGCGCTGGCGGCGGCGGTGATCACCTACCGGACCAAGGGCGCGCTGCGCGATGCCGGCCGGGCGCTCGGCTTCGAGACGGCGCGCATCGACGCGCTGACCGCCTCGCTCGCCTGGTGGGACAAGCGCGAGCAACTGCCCGAGCGCTTTACCGAATGCGGCCTTGACCCCGCTGCGCCACGGGTGCAGAAATGGCTGTGGCTGGCCGAGCAACTGCGGGGTTTTCCGCGCCATCTGACGCAGCATGTCGGCGGCTTCGTCATGTCGCGCGGGCCGTTGGCGCGGCTGGTGCCGGTCGAAAACACCGCCATGCCCGAGCGCACCGTCATCCAGTGGGACAAGGACGACCTCGACGCCGTCGGCCTGATGAAGGTCGATGTGCTGGCGCTCGGCATGCTCTCGGCCATCCGCCGCATGCTGGCCATTTTGGGCGAAATTTCAGGTCGACCGCAGACGATGGCCGACATCCCCGCCGAGGACGCCGACACCTACGCCATGCTTTGCCGCGCCGACAGCATGGGTGTCTTTCAGGTCGAATCGCGGGCGCAGATGGCGATGTTGCCGAGGCTGAAACCCCGCCGCTTTTACGATCTGGTGGTCGAGGTGGCGCTGGTGCGGCCCGGCCCGATTCAGGGCGACATGGTGCATCCCTACCTCAAGCGCCGGCAGGGCAGGGAACGCATCGAGCCGATTTCGCCGGCCGTCGATGCCGTGCTCGAACGCACCTACGGCGTGCCGATCTTTCAGGAGCAGGTCATGCAACTGGCCATCGTCGCCGCCGGTTTCACGCCCGGCGAGGCCGACCAGCTGCGCCGCGCCATGGCCGCCTGGCGGCGCAAGGGCAATCTGCAGCGCTATCAGGACAAGCTGCGCGCCGGCATGGCCGCCAACGGCCTGCCGGCTGAATTCGCCGAGCGCATTGCCTTGCAGATCCAGGGCTTTGGCGAATACGGCTTCCCCGAATCACACGCTGCCAGCTTCGCGCTGCTGGTCTATGCCTCCGCCTGGCTCAAGCGCCACCACCCGGCGGTATTCCTTTGCGGCCTGCTCAACAGCCAGCCGATGGGCTTCTATTCGCCGTCGATGCTGATTCAGGACGCCCGCCGGCACGGCGTCGTTGTCCGCCCGGCCGATGTGCTGCACAGCGACTGGGAAAGCCGCATCGAAGCCGACGGCGCCGTGCGCCTCGGGCTGGGCGAGATCAAGGGGCTGTCGCGGGCGGCGGGGGAACGGATCGCCGCGTTGCGCCAGCGTGTTGCCCCGTCTGCTGCGGTGAACCCGGAAAAGTGCCGAATTTCGAGTGTTGCCCAACTCGCGGCGCAGGCCGGCCTGCAGCGGCGCGACCTTGATCTGCTGGCTGCGGCCGATGCCCTCGCCGGTCTGGCCGGCCATCGCCGGCAGGCCGCCTGGGACGTGGGCGCGGCGGCCCCGCCGCCGGCACCGGTGCAGCGCGATCTGTTTGCCGGCGTGGCCGTGGCCGAGCCGGCCGTCGCGCTAGCTGCCCCGAGCGAGGGTGAAAACCTCGTTGCCGACTACCAGCGCCTCGGCCACACCCTGCGCCAGCATCCGCTCAGCCTGCTGCGCGAACATCTGGCGGCCCGGCGTTTCCTCACTGCCGGCGAACTGCCGCGCATCGGCGACCGGGCACTGGTGCGCGTCGCCGGCATCGTCACCGGCCGCCAGCGACCGGGCACGGCCACCGGCATCGTCTTCGTAACACTGGAGGACGAAACCGGCTGGAGCAACATCGTCGTCCATCCGCAGCTCGTCGAAAAACAGCGCCGCGAACTCTTGGGGGCCAGTCTGCTCGGGGTCTACGGCCAGCTACAAAAGGAAGGCGAGGTGATTCACCTCGTCGCCAAGCGCCTGGTTGATCTCTCCACCTGGCTGGGTCGGCTGGCGACGCGCAGTCGGGATTTTCATTGACGCCTAAGCGCCGGGACGGGACAGCCAGTCGAGCAGGGTTTCGTAGAGCTTGTCCGGGGCCACCGGCTTGGCGATGTGACCGTTCATGCCCGCATTCAGGCAACGCTCGCGATCTTCGCAGGCGGTTTTTCTCCAGCAATGTGGCGTTTTCAGTTGGCGTAGCCGGGGGGCGGTGATAACGATTTTTGCAGGGGGGCTTGAACCCGTTGGAGCGCCGAGAAGTTTGATTTGCATTCTGGAATGCAATCCGGCGGACGAGAATAATTCGGGGATCTCCAAGTGCGCGAGTTCCAGATGAGTACAGCAAGCCTTAACGGACTGGATGGCCCGATTCCGGATGCGTCTCGGGCGACGTCCGGTCGTGTCCCGGGCAACAAGGGGATCTGGGTCGGAATTTGCTGCGAGTTCGTCGAATTCCTCGTCCTCTTCGTCGTCTATTTCGTCGCCCGTGCACATTTCCCGGAGGCTTTCGAGCAGGGCGCTGCGCGCTTGTCGCGCACCGCCGGGACGACGATCACGCTGCTGATGATCACCAGCAGTTTCTTCATCGCGTGCTCGGTGGCAACCATGCGCGTCGGGCGTCGCGGTGCGTCGCTGGCCTGGCTGGTGGCGGGCTTGCTGGTTGCCCTGGGCTACCCGGTGGCCAAGTGGTTGGAGATTCAGTGGAACCTTGCGCAAGGCATCAATGGCGACTCCGGGATTTTTTTCACCGTCTATTACTACCTCACCTTCAACCACCTGGTGCATGCCGTCTGGGGCATCCTCGGCATCCTCTGGGTGCTGGCGCGCCACCTGGCCGGGGGCTACAGCGCCGAGGACTATGGTGGCCTGGAAGCGCTGGCCAGCTACTGGCACGCTACCGACATCATCTGGCTGGTGATTTTTCCCTTTTTTTACGTGCTTGCCTGAACATGACGCCAACCCCGGAAAGTGCCAACCTCCGTCCTCTGATCTTTGCCTGGCTTACGCTGGTTGGGCTGACTGTGCTCGGCAACCAGCTGGGTACGCTGCTGCATGATGCCGCCTGGTTGCAGGTGATGGTCGCCGGCATCGTCTGGCTCAAGGGCTATCTGGTAGCCGACCGTTTCATCGAAATGCGGGCAGCGCATCCGTTCATCCGCAACGTCTTGCGTGCCTTCATCGCCTTTGCCCCGCTGGCGCTGGTGGCCACCGCATTTTTCGGTGCCCGGCTGGCGCGCTGGGCGACGCTCTGACCGTGTCATCCGGGCGACAGGCACCGGATGGCGACCTATACTGCCTCCATGAACTTCGTTTTTGCCGATTGGTGAAGCAATGACTCCTTCGGCGCCCCTGGCCCGTTGGCTTGATGCCTTTATCCGCCGCCCGGCATGGTGGCTGCTGTTGATTGCCTTCTGGGCGGCGATCACTGCCTTGTCATTTGTCTGGCACCTCCGCGATTTGCATCACTACGCGCATGAAATGGCCGCACTTCGTGGTCGGTTGGTGTTCGAGATCGTCGAAACGACCCGTTTATGGGCCGCCGGACACGGTGGCGTCTATGCGCCGGAGACCGAGAAAACCCCTTCCAATCCGTATCTGGATGTTCCCGAAAAGGATATTCGGACGCCTTCGGGCGTCAAACTGACCAAGATCAATCCGGCGTACATGACTCGTCAGCTGGGCGAGTTGATGGCAACAGAGCGTGATCTGCGCATCCACATCACCAGCCTCAAACCGATTCGGCCGGCGAATGCTGCCGATGAATGGGAACGCGAGGCGCTGAGCGGGTTTGAAAAAGGTGAACGAGAGCGGATTTCGATCATTGGCGACGGCAAGAATGGGGTATTCCGCTACATGGCGCCGCTGGCGGTGAAGAAGCCCTGTTTGACGTGTCATGAAATTCAGGGGTACAAACTTGGCGACGTACGCGGCGGGATCAGCGTCACGTTTCCTGCCAGTTACATCTACGGCATCATCGATGCTCAGAAGCGTGGCTATTTGCTGATCCACGTGGTGGCATTCCTGCTGCTGGCGACCCTGGCCTGGGTCAGCCTGCGGGCCATCCGCGGGCATGTGCTGGCGCTGGAGGCGACGCGCAATGAACTGGTCGAAACCGAAAAGATGGCCTCGCTGGGGCGGATGGTGGCCGGCTTTGCCCATGAAGTGAATACGCCGGTCGGCATTGCCATCGGCGCGGTATCGCAGGCGCAGGAGGTGACCGCAGATGTCGGGCGACTGCTGTCAGCAGAGGAGGTTAGCGAGGATGCCCTGCGGGGCAATCTTGCCTTGCTCGATGAGGCCTCGACGCTGGCCCTGCGCAACCTCAACCGGGCGGCCTCGATGGTCAAGAGCCTGAAGCGCACGGCGGTCGACCAGACCTCGGAGGCGGCGCGTGATTACGATCTGGCAGAGGTGATCGAGGATGTCGTGCGTACCCTCAACAGCCAGTTCAGGAACACCCCGGTGAGCATTCAGGTCGAATGTCCCAGCCTGAAATTGCATGGCGATGCCGGCGCGGTGGCGCAGATACTGAGCAATCTCCTGATCAACAGCCGCATCCACGGTTTCGCCGACGGGACACAGGCCGGGCAGATTTCGATCCGTACCCGGCAGCACGCCGGGCGAGTGGAAATGATCTACAGCGATAACGGACGCGGCTTGTCGGCCGATGCACAGCTACATGTCTTCGAACCGTTCTACACCACACGGCGCGACAACGGCGGCAGCGGGCTGGGGATGTATATTGTCTATAGCCTGGTGACCCAGCGTCTGAACGGCAATATCCGCAGCGAAGCCGGCACCGGGGCCGGCGTTCGTTTCGTCATCGACTTCCCGGTGAGCTGAGCCTCATTTGATGAAGTCCGGCAGCGTCGGCGGGGTGGTTTGGGCACAGGCAGCGTCCGGCTGGAACGGCTGCGCCTGCAGCGCCAGCGGGATGACGCCGGCCCAGACGGGGCGGTCGAGGTCGCCGGCATTGTCTTCGACTCCCCAGTTGCGAATCTTGGCTGCCGCCTCGGCCAGCGGCAGGCGGAGCAGGGTGGTGCCGGCGAGTTCGGCGGCATCGGGTTCGCGTACCAGCGCACTGCGGCCGGGACTGACGTGGTCGACGAAGGCAGCAAAGGCCGATTTTTTGTCATTTTCCGGGTTCACCGCAGCAAAGCTTCCGTAAAGCACCACAGAACGGAAATTCATCGAGTGGCGGAAGGCCGAGCGGGCCAGCACGAGGCCGTCGATGTGGGTGATCGTCACCGCGCATTCGCCCGCCATCAGCGCCCGGCTGATGCGCGAGTTATTGGCCGCGTGCAGGTATAGGTAGTCGCCATCGCGCCAGCAGGCCATGGGCAGGCAATGGACCGAGCCGGCATCGTTGAAGGCGACGTGGCAGAGCAGGGCCTGATCGACGATGGCGGCGATGGTGGCGGCGTCGTAATGGGCGCGTTGCGGTTTGCGGCGGATTTCGGTGCGAGGGCTGGGGGCAGGGCTGGTCATGGCGTTCTCCAAAGGATGTGCAGGCAGGATAGGCCGGCTGTGGCACCATGAATGGGTCCAGTGATCTATTGAAGAATGGAGCCAGATGTCCGATAGCCACCTGCTTGCCGAACTTGCCCGCCCGGACCCGGAAGGCCGGCCGCGTCAGGAATGTCTCTACCGTCGCCTGAAGGCGGCGATTCTTGACGGGCGCCTGCCCGCCGGCATGCGACTGCCGGGATCACGGCAACTGGCAAGCGATCTGGCGATGGCGCGCAACGGGGTCATCCACGCCTACCAGCAATTGCTGGCCGAGGGCTTCCTGACGGCTGATCGCGGCGGCACGCGGGTGGCGGCGCTGCCGCCGGTCAAGCCAGCCGGCGAGGCGGGGCAGCATTCAGCCCCCGCCTTGTCGGCGCGCGCCAGCGAACTGGCAGCCCGCATCGTTCCCGGCGATACCCTGCTGCCCTTTGCGCCCGGCGTGCCTGACCTTGCCGCCTTTCCGTGGCCGGCCTGGTCACGGGCGCTGCAAAAGGCATGGTCCGGAGCCACGGCGCGCCAGCTGGCCTATGCCGAGCCCGGTGGCGAACCGGTGCTGCGGCAGGCGGTGGCGCGTTACCTCGCCGGCCGGCGCGGGGTGGCCTGCAGTGCGGAGCAGGTTTTCATCGTCGCTGGCGGGCAGGTGGCGCTCGATGCCTGCGCCCGCCTGCTGGCGGACCCCGGTGATGTCGTCTGGCTGGAAAACCCCGGCTACCCGGCGGCGCGCAACACCATGCTGGCGGCCGGGCTGAAGCCGCTGCCGGTCGCGGTCGACGGCGAGGGCATGGCGCCGGAGGAGGCTTTGTGGCGGACACATCCGCCGCGCCTGATCTACCTGACCCCGTCGCATCAGTACCCGCAGGGAAGCGTCCTCAGTCTGGCGCGGCGTCTCGATTTCCTGCAAAAAACCGAGTCCACCGCCAGCTGGCTGATCGAGGACGACTACGACTGCGAGTTCCAGCACGCCCGGGCCGGCGGCCGCCCCTTGCCGGCCATGCAGGGCTTGCGGCCGGCAGCGCCGGTGATCTACATCGGCACCTTCAGCAAGCTGCTCTATCCGGGCTTGCGCATTGCGTACATGGTGGTGCCGCCGTGGGCCGTGCGCGAGCTGGGCGAGGGGATCGCGGCGCTTTACCGTGGCGGGCAGGCAGTCGAGCAGCATGCACTGGCACAACTGCTGGAAAACGGCACGCTGACCCGCCACGAACGGCGCATGGCGCCGATCTACCGGGCGCGCCAGCAGGTGTTGCGCGATAACCTGTTGCAGGTTTTCGGGGCCGAGGTTGTTATCTCCGGTGGTGATGCCGGTCTGCACCTGACGCTGCACCTCCCGGACGGCCCGCCGGATACGGCGATTGCCGAGGCGGCCGCGGCGCTGGGCGTGTATGTCCGCCCTTTGAGCCGCTACTGCAGCGGCGATGCGGTGCTGAATGGTCTGGTGCTGGGCTACGGCATGGCCGGGGCCGAGCGGATTCCGGAACTGGTTGCCAGACTTGCCGAGGCGGTCAATCGCGCCGGCTGAACGGCTTAAGGAAACGCTGATTTATTCGGAAATGTCATTCCCGCACCCCCCAAGGGCACTTCCTTCGGGGCGCAGGCGGGAATCTATAAGAATCAACGAACTGGATCCCCGCCTACGCGGGGATGACGATTTAAAAAGAAGTTTCGCGGTGCTGACTACTGCGTCCGCTGCTGGCTGACCAGTTCGGCCAGCGTGGCAATCGAGCGCAGCATCGGGCGGGATTTTTCGTCGCTGGCTTCGATCACGATGCCGTAACGCTTCTTCAGGCCGAGCACCAGTTCAAGGGCATCAATCGAGTCGAGGCCCAGGCCTTCGTCACCAAACAGCGGCGCATCGGTGTCGATATCCTCGGGCGTCAGGTCTTCGAGATTCATTGCTTCGATGATGAATTGCTTCAATTCGAGGTGCAGATCGGTCATGTCGTCGTCTTTTTTCGCGTTGGCTGCGGATTTTAAGGCAATAAGCCTGAAACTTTCAGGGAGAAATAGCTGACAAATTCAGTCGAGTATTTTACACTTCCGCCTTTCAATCAGGAGATCTGGCTTCATGTTCCGGCACTTGCGTGAGGATATCCGCGCGGTTTTCGACCGCGATCCCGCCGCCCGCTCGTTCTGGGAAGTCCTCACCTGTTACCCCGGCATTCACGCCCTGATCATGCACCGCATTGCCCACTGGCTGTGGGGGCATCGCCTGCGCTGGCTGGCCCGCTTTACCGCGCACCTCTCGCGCATGCTGACCGGTATCGAGATCCACCCCGGTGCCACCATCGGCCGCCGCTTCTTCATCGACCACGGCATGGGCGTGGTCATCGGCGAGACCGCCGAGATCCACGACGATGTGACGCTCTACCACGGCGTGACGCTCGGCGGCACCTCCTGGAACAAGGGCAAGCGCCACCCGACGCTGGAAAACGGCGTCGTCATCGGCGCCGGCGCCAAGGTGCTCGGGCCGATCGTCATCTCCGCCGGGGCCAAGGTCGGCTCCAACGCCGTTGTCACCAAGGCGGTGCCGGCTGGTGCAACCGCAGTCGGCAACCCGGCACGAATCATCGACCAGCAAGCGCGCGAACGCGAGGCGCAGGCCGAAAAAATGGGCTTCTCGGCCTATGCCGTCATTCGCGATCAGGACGACCCGCTGGCCAAGGCCATCCACGGGCTGCTCGATCACGCTGCCGAAACCGACCGCCGCCTGGCCTCGCTGCTGCGCGAGCTGGATGCCCAAGGCGTCAAGTGCGATGACGAGGTGCTGGCAGCAGATCGTTTTGATCCGCAATACCTGAGTAAAATAGTTGACTAATTTGCTCTGGCTTCGCTATAGTTGAGTCCAATACTAGGTTATTAGCTGGAGAGCGAAAATGCGTTTGACGACCAAAGGACGTTTTGCCGTAACCGCCATGATGGACCTTGCCCTGCGTGGCGAGGACGGGCCGGTACCGCTGGCCAGCGTCAGCGAACGGCAGAGGATTTCGCTGTCCTATCTTGAGCAGCTGTTCGGCAAACTGCGCCGGCACAAGCTGGTTGACAGCGTTCGCGGACCCGGTGGCGGTTACTGCATTGCCCGGCCGCTGGAACTGGTGACGGTGGCGGACATCATCCGTGCCGTCGATGAGCAACTGGACGCCACCCAGTGTGGCGGTCAGGAAAACTGTCACGACGAACACCGCTGCATGACCCACGACCTGTGGTCCACGCTGAACTCCCGCATGTACGACTACCTCGCTTCGGTGACTCTGGGCGAACTGGTTACCCGGCAGAAGCAGAAGATGGCGGGGCGCCTCGACGCGGTTCTCGAAGACAAGCGTCCGCTCGGCCCGCACCCGCAACCGCGCCGCGGCAGCCGGGACAAGGCGACCGCCGTCGCCTGATTGCGCCATGTTCCAGCCTGTCTATCTCGACCATAACGCCACCACCCGGCTCGATCCGGCGGTGCTGGCGGCCATGTTGCCCTGGCTGGAAGGCCAGTGCGGCAATGCCTCCAGCCGCCACGAGTATGGCCGGCGGGCGCGTCTGGCGGTAGACGAGGCGCGGCAGCGGGTCGCTGCTGCGGTCAATGCACACCCGACCGAGGTGGTGTTTACCAGCGGTGGTAGCGAGGCGAACAATCTCTTCATCAAAGGTGCTGCGGCCTTCATGAAGCCGGGGCTGGTCGCTGTCAGTGCCATTGAGCATCCCTGTGTGATCAAGCCGGCGCAGCAACTGGCGAAGCAGGGCTGGCAGGTACGTGAAATTGCGGTCGATACCGACGGCAAGGTGCGTGCCGATGATTTTGCCGACGTGCTGATGGCCCGCCCGAAGCTGCTGTCGGTGATGCTGGCCAACAACGAAACCGGTGTCGTGCAGGATGTGGCAACGCTGGCGAGTGCAGCACGCAGTGGCGGTGGCTGGTTCCACAGCGATGCCGTGCAGGCGCTGGGCAAGCGCGCCATCGACTTCCGGGCCTTGAATGCCGCTGGTGTCCATGCGCTGACACTGTCGGCGCACAAGGCCTGCGGCCCCAAGGGGGCAGCGGCGCTGGTGCTCGACAAGCGCGTTGAATTGCAGCCGCAGATTGCCGGTGGCGGCCATGAACGCGGCCTGCGCTCCGGAACGGAAAACGTGCCGGCGATTGTCGGCTTTGGCATTGCTGCGGAACTTGCTGCCGCAAGGCTTGCCGAACTACCGGCGCGGCTGAATGCGCTGCGTTTGCGACTGGAAAGCGGGCTGGCAGCACTTGGCGCGACGATTTTTGCGGTGAACGCGGAAAAGCTGCCCAATACGACCTATTTTGCCTTCAAGGATATCGACGGCGAGACGCTGGTCGGCAAGCTGGATCGCGAGGGTTTTGCGGTCGCCAGTGGCGCGGCCTGCTCCAGCGCCAACCCGGAGCCTTCGCATGTGCTGCGGGCCATGGGCGTGGCGCCCGAAATCGCCCGCGGTGCGGTGCGTGTCAGCCTCGGTGCCGGCAATACCGAAGTCGAGATTGACCAATTCATTCATGCCTTGCAGGCTACGGTCGGACGCCTGCAGGGACTGACGGCGATTGCCGTTTGAACAACCCGACGACCTAGCGAGAATGACGATGAAACTTCCCATCTATCTGGACTACTCGGCAACCACCCCGGTCGACCCGCGCGTCGCGGAAAAGATGATTCCCTACCTGTGTGAACTGTTCGGCAACCCCGCCTCGCGTTCGCACAGCTTTGGCTGGGTCGCCGATGCCGCCGTCGAGGAGGCGCGCGAGCAGGTAGCGGCGCTGGTCAATGCCGACCCGAAGGAAATCGTCTGGACCTCCGGTGCGACCGAGTCCAACAACCTCGCCATCAAGGGCGCGGCCAATTTCTACGCCGGCACCAAGGGCAAGCACATCATCACCGTCAAGACCGAACACAAGGCCGTGCTGGATACCGTGCGCGAAATGGAGCGCCAGGGTTTCGAGGCAACCTATCTCGACGTTCAGGAAAACGGGCTGGTCGATATCGAAGCCTTCAAGGCGGCGATCCGTCCGGATACCGTGCTGGCTTCGGTGATGTTCGTCAATAACGAAGTCGGCGTCATTCAGCCGATTGCCGAACTGGGCGAGATCTGCCGCCAGGCTAACAACGGCAAGGGCGTGATCTTCCACGTTGATGCCGCGCAGGCCACCGGCAAGGTCGAGATCGATCTGCAGAAGCTGAAGGTCGACCTGATGAGCTTCTCGGCGCACAAGACTTACGGCCCCAAGGGCATCGGCGCGCTGTACGTGCGCCGCAAGCCGCGTATCCGCCTGGAAGCGCAGATGCACGGTGGCGGCCACGAGCGCGGTTTCCGTTCCGGCACGCTGGCGGTGCACCAGATCGTCGGCATGGGCGAGGCTTTTCGCATCGCCAAGGAGGAAATGGCTGAGGAGAATGCCCGTATCGGCAAGCTGCGCGACAAGCTGCTCAATGGCCTGAAGGAAATCGAAGCCACTTACGTCAATGGCGATCTCGAACAGCGC
>ERZ1645187.580-NODE-580-length-35910-cov-11.846409_pt1 | contig 35910 bp, 29 predicted proteins | sample MGYA00575352_ERZ1645187 | MGnify/ENA primary metagenome ERZ1645187 (study PRJEB40837, sample SAMN11349314) | freshwater sediment metagenome | isolation source: river sediment | host: Sediment | place: India: Wazaribad , New Delhi | collected 2017-02-21 ... | reverse complement strand
TTCTTCCCGGGAGACGACGAGATCGGTGGCGTTGGAATCAGTCATGGCATGCGGAAGAATGAAGGTTGGCAAGATGGGAAACGATGTTCCGGAAGCGTCCAGCCGCACGGCCGGCTGGATGCGCCAGGAAATCTAATCGCCGGGCCTGCCTCCGACAACTCACATTCACCCCGCCAGCCCCATGCCGAAGCAAACGCGAAAAACATTCAAGATCAATCCGATAGACCGAACATGACAAACACGGAACGGCCGCGATCCGGAATATTCACATTCACCGCGCAGACCCATCCGGCTCCGCCTCCCACCGAAGCGCCGCGGGAAAGCAGATCCGAAGCCGAACCGGATCAGTCGAAATGCACGACCACCTTGCCACGGTTCATGCCTGACTGGAGATAGTCCACCGCGTCGTGGATCGAGTCCATGCCGCGAAACAGTTTCTTGTCCACCGTCGCGCGCAATTTGCCGGCGGCCACCAGACGCAGCAGTTCGGCGAAATGGCGGCGCCAGACTTCCTGCGGGTAATAGGTCAGCAGGCAGCCGCACATCGTGGCGCACTTGCCCTGCAACGTCCAGTAGGGCCGCACCGACTCAACCTTTTCCCAGTTCATGCCGTCCACGTATTCGGATATGGCGCCGATGCTCACCAGTCTGCCGAAAAGGGCGAGATGCTCGACCGCGATGTCGAACATCCTGCGTCCGACGCTTTCGAATACCACGTCGATGCCCTTCGGATACTCCCGCGCCAGGACCTCGGCCACGTCCTCCTTGCGGTAGTTGATGACGCGGTCGCAACCCAATTCCCGCAACCATGCGGCCTTGCCGTCGTCGCTGCATGTTCCGACCACATGGTTCCCCGCCAGCTTCGCCAGCTGCACGGCGTAGCTGCCGACGCCGCCGGCGGCGGCCGTGACCAGCACGGTCTCGCCGCTGCGCAGAACCCCGGTCTCCTTGAGTCCGACCGAGGCCGTGATGCCGACGATGAAGGCGCTGATGACCTCGGGCGTCACCTCGGGGACCGGGAACAGCTGCTCCGCCGGGACGCGCAGGTATTCGCCGTAGCCGCCCGAACCGAAATGGACGACATGGTCACCGATGCCGACATTTTCGACGCCGTCGCCCACGGCGACGATCTCGCCGCCCGCCTCGCAGCCGACCTCGATCGGCGGCGCGAGGAACTCGTAGGCGCCGCTGGACCACATCGGATCGCTGGCATTGACGCCGGCGATGAGATTGCGGATCAGCACCTCGCCGGGTCCGGGCATGGTCAGCGCGGCTTCGACGGGAACCGCCACCTTGCGGAAGTCGGGGCCGGGCTCGGAGACGACGAGCCGTTTGTAGCGAGCGGGGAGTGTCATGGTCACCTCATGGAAGAGCCGCGGCATGGGTCAGATTCGGCGCAGGAAGCGCAGCACGTCGTTGGTCATGCGCCGCGGGTCCTCGATCGCCGTCATGTGGCCAAGCCCTTCCATCACGATGTATTCGGAATTCGGGACGTTGCGGGCGATGCATTCGCTGGGCTTCACCATGTAGTAGTCGTACTCGCCGACGATCACCAGGCTCGGGCACTTGATGCCGCGCAGGCGCTTGACCTGCGGATCGGGGTCCTTGAAGAACTGGTTGGCGAACTCGGCGCAGTTGTTCATGTTGCCGACGGCGAAGATGTTCTCGACCCAGCGCCAGCAGCGCTCGGGATCGGGATTGAACTCGAAACGGTTGAGGAAGGGGGCCAGGGGATGATCGGTCGGGTCGCGGCGCAGATCGTCCAGCGTCTTGCGCCAGTTGCTCACGCCGAGCACGAAGCCGCCCATCAGCGCGCCGACGTCGACGGTATCGGCGGCGGGGATGGGCTTGTCGTCCCACTCCGGTTCGCAGTACTCCGGCCAGGGGATGGTTCCCGAACCGGTATCGGTGGAGATGATCGACAGTAGCCGGTCGCTGTGGCTCATCGCGTAGCGCAGTCCGGCGATGCCGCCGGTGGCATGCGTCAGCAGGTGGAAGCGCTCGAAACCAAGGGCGTCGGCGACGGCGCCGATGTCGGCGGCGACGGCGTCCACGTCGTACCGGATGCCCGGCCCGTTCGGCGCGCTGCGACCGTGGCCGCGCATGTCCATGTCCGCCACCCGATAGCCGGCGTCAACGAGCGCGCCGGAAACGCCGGTCAGCCCCCAATAGGTTCCGTTCTCGTGAAAACCGTGGGTCGTGATGACGGGCTCGCCGGAACCGGCGAGATCGAAGAATATTTTCGTGTCGGAACGATCGATGTAGGGCATGGGCTCCTCCTGTGCTTGTTTAATCGGCGCCATGATCCCCACCTTGGGGCCGGCGTTATCTTCTCGATAAGATAATACCGGTAACGCGGGCTGATTGGAACCCGATGTTTTTTCCCGTCCCGGATTACCGCTAGAATCGACACATGCTCGACCGCCGCGCCCAATCCCTGCTGAAGACGCTGATCGAACGCTACATCATCGAAGGCCAGCCGGTCGGTTCGCGCACGCTGTCGCGCCATTCGGGCCTCGAACTGTCGCCGGCGACAATTCGCAACGTCATGTCGGACCTCGAGGAAATGGGCTTCATCGCCAGCCCTCACACCTCGGCCGGCCGCATCCCGACCCCCAAGGGTTACCGGCTGTTCGTCGATACCCTGCTCACGGTGCAGCCGCTGGCGCGCAAGGAAATCAGCGGCATCAAGGAAGTGATCCAGCCCGACCAGCCGCAGCGGGTGATCAGCCACGCCTCGCAACTCCTGTCGGAACTGACCCATTTCGCCGGCGTGGTCGTGGCGCCCCGCCGCCAGTTGCCGCGCATCCGCCAGATCGAGTTTCTCAACCTCTCGGACACGCGCATCCTGCTGATCATCGTCACCACCGAAGGCGACGTGCAGAACCGCATCCTGTTCACCCAGCGCAGCTACACGGCATCGGAGCTGACGACGGCCGCCAACATGCTCAACGAGCATTTCGCCGGTTTCGACTTCAACCAGATCCGCGCACGTCTGCAGGACGACCTGAAGCGACTGCGCGCCGACATGGTCGAGCTGATGAGCGCGGCCGTCGAGGCCGGCAGCGAGGCGGTGACCGACACCTCGGCCCAGTACGTGATCAGCGGCGAGAAGAACCTGCTCGGCGTCGAGGAGCTCTCGTCGAACATGGGGCGCCTGCGCGGCCTGTTCGAGCTGTTCGAGCAGAAAACCGGCCTGATGCAGTTGCTCGACCTGTCGAACCGCGCCGAGGGCGTGCAGGTTTTCATCGGCGGCGAATCAGGCATCGCGCCGCTCGACGAATGCAGCGTCGTCGCCGCCCCTTACGAAGTCGATGGGCGCGTGGTCGGCACCATCGGCGTCATCGGCCCGACCCGCATGGCCTACGAGCGCGTCATCCCCATCGTCGACATCACGGCGAAACTGCTGTCGAGCGCGCTCGCCGCGCCATGAACGACGCCATCCTGCTGCTCAATCTCGGCACGCCGGACGCGCCGACACCGCCGGCGCTGCGCCGCTACCTCGCCGAATTCCTCGGCGACCGGCGTGTCGTCGATCTGCCGCGCCTTGTCTGGTGGCCGATCCTGCACGGCATCATCCTCAACACGCGGCCGGCCCGGTCGGCCGCGAAGTACCAGAGGATCTGGACCCGGGAAGGTTCGCCGCTCAAGGTGCACACCGAAAGGCAGGCCAAGCTGGTTCGCGGCCTGCTCGGGCATCGAGGCATCGCGGACATCGACGTCGCCTGGGCCATGCGCTACGGCCAGCCGGCGATCCCCGGCGAACTGGATCGGCTGCGCCAGGCGGGCGCCCGCCGCATCGTCGTCGTGCCGCTCTATCCGCAATTCTCCGCGAGCACCACGCTGAGCACGCGCGACGCCATTCGCGGCTGGCGCCGGCGCCACGGCTCGGCGGTCGAAATCGTCGAGGTCGAGGAATTCCACGAGGACCCGGGCTATATCGCCGCGCTCCGCCAGAGCGTGCTCGACCACTGGATGAAATCCGGCCGCCCCGACAAGTTGTTGATGAGCTTTCACGGCATGCCGAAGCGCGCGGTCGAGCGCGGCGACCCCTACGAAAGTCAGTGCCGGCGCACCGCCGAGCTGCTCGCCGCGGAACTCAACCTCCCCGGCGACGCCTGGCAGGTCAGCTTTCAATCGCGCTTTGGCGCCGCCGAATGGCTACAGCCCTACACCCAGCCGACGCTCGACCAGCTCGGCCGCTCGGGACTGAAGTGCGTGGACGTCATCTGCCCCGGCTTCCCGGCCGATTGCCTGGAGACGCTCGAGGAAATCGACATGGAATGCCGGGAGACCTTCCTCGCCGCCGGCGGGGGCGAGTTCCGCTACATCCCCTGCCTCAACGAACGGCCGGACTGGGTGGCCGCGCTGACCGACATCGCCCTGGCCGGGCTCGGCCGCCGGCCCGGCTGACGGGGCGCACGCCAAAGTCAGCCGTGGCGATACGCCGGTTCTTCGATTCAAAGTCAGCCGTGGCGGCACGCCGGCTCTTCCTTTATCCTCGCGCCATTCCTTCTTTCGGTCGATTGCCAGCATGAGCGAAACCCGCCTGATTCATGGCTTCCACGCGATCACGGCGAAGCTGCGCCGTTCGCCGGAATCGTTCCGGGAAATCATTTTCGCCGCCGACCGCCAAGACCCGCGGATGCGCGATCTGCTGAAGCTGGCCGACGCGGCGGGCGTGCGCGCCATCGCCGCCGATGCCGCCCGGCTGGACGGCCTGGCGGGGGGCGCCCGGCATCAGGGCGTGGTCGCCCGCGTCGCCGCGGCGGAAAAATTCGTCTCGCTCGACGATGTCATGGCGACCCTCTCCGGGCCGGCGCTGCTGCTGGTGCTCGACGGCGTCACCGATCCGCACAACCTCGGCGCCTGCCTGCGGGTGGCCGACGCGGCGGGCGCGCACGCGGTGGTGGCGCCGAGGGATCGCGCCTGCGGCCTCAACGCGACGGCCATCAAGGTGGCCAGCGGCGCGGCGGAGACGGTGCCCTACCTCATGGTCACCAACCTGGCGCGCAGCCTGCGCGAGATGCAGGAACTGGGCGTCTGGGTGGTGGGCGCCGCCGGCGAGGCCGACAGGAACATCTACGCCATCGACCAGCGCGGCCCGCTGGCCTGGGTGCTCGGCGCCGAGGGTGGCGGCCTGCGCCGGCTGACGCGCGAGACCTGCGACGAACTGGCCGGCATTCCCATGTTCGGCAGCGTCGAAAGCCTCAATGTCTCGGTTGCCGCGGGTGTCTGCCTGTTCGAGACGCGCCGGCAGCGCGCGCAGGCGAAGGTCTGACCGGAACTACCAGAACTTCCACCACGGCTTGCCGGCATCGCCGGCGTCCGGCTTGAAGTGTCGGCTGTCGGGGAAGTTCGACCGCATGATGCGTTCCGCGTCGTCGCGCAGGTCCTTCATGCCCATCGCATCGTAGGACTTGATCAGGATGATGAGCGCGTCCTCGCGGGCCGGCGAGTTCGGATAGGCCTTGATGGTCGCCTGCGCCCGGTTCGCCGCGGCGAGGTAGGCGCCGCGGCGCACGTAGTAGTCGGCGACATGCACTTCATGGGCGGCCAGCGCGTTGACCAGATAGTTCATGCGCTGCGCCGAGTCGGCGGCATAGCGGCTTTCCGGAAACCGGCCGACGAGTTCCTTGAAGGTTTCGAAGGACTCGCGCGCCGCCTTCGGATCCCGTTCCGTCAGATCCTGGTTGCCCAGGAAGCCGAGCAGGCCGAGATCTTCGTTGAAGTTGATCAGGCCTTTCAGGTAATAGGCGTAGTCGACATTCGGATGATTCGGGTGCAGGCGGATGAAACGGTCACACGCGGAAATCGCCGAGGCGGATTCGCCCTGCTTGAACTGGGCGTAGGCCACTTCGAGCTGGGCTTGCTGCGCGTAGCGGCCGAACGGATAGCGTGCCTCGAGCTTCTCGAAGTACTTGACCGCCCGCTCGTAGGCGCCATCGGACATCGCGCCGCGCGCCTCGGCGTAGAGCTTGTTCGCCGACCAGCCGAGGGTTTCGTCCTGTTCTTCCTGCATCATGCCGCAGCCGCCGAGGGCGAACGCGGCAAGCAGGAGAAGCGGGGCAAGCAGAGCGGCTAAACTACGCATGATGAATACCCGACGGACAGATGCGGCCGATTATAGCCCAGCGACCACGGCCATCCCGCCGGGCCTGGCCGGGCTGCGGCTGGATGCGGCGCTGGCCCGCCTGTTCCCCGAGCACTCGCGCAGCCGGCTCCAGGCCTGGCTGAAGGCCGGGCGAGTGGTGGTCGACGGCCGGCCCGCCGACGCCAGGCGCAAGGTGCTGGGCGGCGAGCGGGTCAGCGTGGCCGCCGAGTCCGCGCCGAACGAAACAGCCGAACGCGCCGAGGCCATCGATCTGCCCATCGTGTTCGAGGACGAGCATCTGCTGGTCATCGACAAGCCGGCGGGCATGGTGGTGCATCCGGGCAGCGGCAACTGGTCGGGAACGATGATGAACGCGCTGCTGCACCACGTCGCGGCGCTGGCGGAAGTGCCGCGCGCCGGCATCGTCCATCGGCTCGACAAGGACACCAGCGGCTTGCTGGTGGTGGCGAAGACACTGCCGGCGCAGACCGATCTCGTCCGGCAACTCCAGGCGCGCAGCGTCAGGCGCCACTATCTCGCCCTGGTGCATGGCGGGGTGGCGGCCGGCGGCTCGGTGGATGCGCCGATCGGCCGGCATCCGGTGCAGCGGACCCGGATGGCCGTGGTCAGGCGCGGCGGCGCGGGACGGGATGCGCGCACGCACTACACGCCGCGGGAACGCTTCGCCGCCGCGACGCTGCTCGAATGCCGCCTGGAGACGGGGCGCACCCACCAGATCCGCGTGCACATGGCTTCGGTCGGCCATCCGCTGGTCGGCGACCCGGTCTACGGCAAGCGCAAGTCGGTCGACGCCCAGCTGGACGCTTTCCCGCGCCAGGCGCTGCATGCCTGGCGGCTGGCGCTCACGCATCCCGCCAGCGGCGCGGAGATGGACTGGGAATCGCCGCTGCCGGCGGACTTCGCGGCCCTGCTGGCAGCGTTGCGCGATGGCTGACTTTCCGCCCGCGCCGTTGCTTCCCGACTGGCCCGCGCCGGCCGGCGTCCGGGCATTCACGACCACGCGCGCCTTCGGCAATCTCGCCGATCACGTCGATTTCGAAAAGTCAGCCGTGGCGGCACGCCGCGCCGAACTGCGCCGCCACCTGCCCGGCGAGCCGGTCTGGCTGGCCCAGGTGCATGGAACGCGGTGCGTCGAAGCCGAAGCGTCGCCCCGCGGCGTCGAGGCCGACGCTTCGGTGGCGCGCACGCCGGGCGTGGTCTGCGCGGTGCTGACGGCGGACTGCCTGCCGGTGCTGTTCTGCGACGAGACGGGCAGCGTGGTCGCGGCCGCGCACGCCGGCTGGCGCGGCCTGGCGGCGGGCGTGCTGGAGGCCACCGTGGCGGCGATGGCGGTGCCGGGCGACCGGCTGCTGGCTTGGCTCGGACCGGCGATCGGTCCCGCCGCCTTCGAAGTCGGCGCCGACGTCGTCTCGGCTTTCACGGCGGACGATGCCGGCGCCGCCTCGGCATTCGTCGCCAAGGCCGACGGCAAGTGGCTGTGCGACCTCGGCGCGCTGGCGCACCGGCGGCTGCGCGGCATGGGCGTCGAGCGCGTCTTCGGCGGCCGGCAGTGCACGTTCGCGGACGCGCAACGCTTCTATTCTTATCGGCGCGAAGGCGTCACGGGGCGCATGGCCAGCCTGATCTGGATCGTATAATCGGCCCATGACCACCTTGACCTGGATCGTCGGCGCAGCGATTGCCGGCGGCCTGCTTTCCGTCCTCACCGCCGCCGCGTTCGCCTTCAAGGCGCGCGCTTCCTGGGTGCCGATGCTGGTCAGCTTCGCCATCGGCGCGCTGCTCGGCGCCGCCTTCCTCGAAGTCCTGCCCGAAGCCATCACCGGCAGCGGCGACGCCACCATGACCACCACCACCGTGCTGGCGGGCATCCTCGGCTTCTTCGTGCTGGAAAAGCTGGTGCTCTGGCGCCACTGCCACATCGAATCCTGCGAAGGCCACGAACCGCATGGCCACGGCCACGACGGCAACCGCAGCGGCCTGATGATCCTGATCGGCGACACCTTCCACAATTTCGTCGACGGCGTGCTGATCGCCGCCGCCTTCATGGAAGACCCGCGGCTCGGCCTGGTCATGGCGGTGGCCATCGTCGCCCACGAGATTCCCCAGGAGGTCGGCGACTTCCTGATCCTGCTGCATTCGGGGTATTCGAAGGCCCGCGCCTTCCTCTACAACCTGCTCTCCAGTTTCGCCACCCTCGTCGGCGGCCTGCTGGCCTGGTTCGCGCTGTCGACCGCGCAGGGCGCCATACCGCATCTTCTGGCCCTCGCCGCGGCCAGCATGATCTACGTGGCGGTGGCCGACCTGATCCCCGGCCTGCACAAGCGGCCCGAACTGCGCGCGACGCTGCAACAGGTGCTGCTGATCGGCGCCGGCATCGCCACCATCGTCGTCACGCACCACCTGGTCGAAGGCTTCGGCCATTCCCATTCCTGAGCCGGCCGGGGGGGCTGCCGGTCGGCCCGCATAAGGAAGCTGTAAGGATTCCGGCGGTAACATTCGTTTCGGTCATCGCCGTCGGCTAGACGGTACAATGCTGCAATGCAATACCGGTCTGTCGCCCGACGGCCCGGGATTTACTCAAGCCTGCCTGGCATCGCCGACAACACTTGGCGCCAGGCGCCTGAAAGGGGGATGCATGTCGTCGGCGCCGGACCCGAGTTCGTCTGTCAAGGCGTGGATGGAAGCCTGGCAACCGCAGGGCGAAGCCCTGGCCGCGTTGCAGAACGAATGGCGCGAGCGTCACGCGACGCTCTGGCAGGCCATGCTGGCCCGTCGCGCCGGCGATGCCTCGCCGGTCGTGGCGCCCGCCGAACCGGGCGACAAGCGCTTCAGCCATTCGGCCTGGGCCGAAAGCCCGATCTTCGACTACCTGCGCCAGGCCTACCGCATCAATGCCGATTACCTCGGCAAGGCCGTCGAGGCGGCGCCGGTGACCGATGGCCAGACCAAGGGCCGCATGCGTTTCATCACCCGCCAGCTGGTCGATGCGATGGCGCCCTCGAACTTCGTCGCCACCAACCCGGAATTCATCCAGAAGGCCCTCGAAACCCAGGGCCAGAGCATCACGCAAGGCATCCAGAACCTGATCGCCGACCTCGAAAAAGGGCGCATCTCGATGACCGACGAGTCGGCCTTCGAAGTCGGCCGCAACCTGGCGATCACGCCCGGCGCGGTGGTGTTCGAGAACGAGCTGATGCAGTTGATCCAGTACGCGCCGCTGACCGACAAGGTCGCCAAACGCCCGTTCGTCATGGTGCCGCCCTGCATCAACAAGTACTACATCCTCGACCTGCAACCGGAGAACTCCTTCGTCCGCTACGCCATCGAGCAGGGCCACACGGTTTTCCTGGTGTCGTGGCGCAACGCCAAGGCCGGCCAGGCGCATCTGACCTGGGACGACTACATCGAGCGGGGCGTGCTGAAGGCATTCGAGGTCGCCAAGGAAATATGCGCCGTCGAGCGGATCAACGCCCTTGGCTTCTGCGTCGGCGGCACCCTCATCAGCTCGGCGCTGGCCGTGATGCGGGCGCGCGGCGGCGACGACGTCGTCTCGCTGACGCTGCTGACCACGCTGCTCGATTTCTCCGACCCGGGCGAACTCGGCTGCTTCATCGACGAGGCCTCGGTGGTCGCGCGCGAGAACACCATCGGCAAGGGCGGCCTGCTGATGGGGCGCGAGCTGGCGGCGGTGTTTTCCGCGCTGCGCGCCAACGACCTGATCTGGCAATACGTGGTCGGCAACTACCTGAAGGGCATCAGGCCGCCGCCGTTCGACCTGCTCTACTGGAACTCGGATTCCACCAACCTGCCCGGCCCCTTCGCCGCCTGGTACCTGCGCAACATGTATCTCGAGAACAACCTGCGCGTACCCGGCAAGCTGACCATGTGCGGCGTCAAGACCGACCTGGGCAAGGTGGACATGCCAGCCTTCATCCTCGCCACGCGCGAGGACCATATCGTGCCCTGGCAGACGTCCTATCTCGGCCGCAAGCTCCTGGGCGGCAAGACCACCTTCGTGCTCGGCGCTTCTGGCCACATCGCCGGCGTCATCAACCCGGCGGCGAAAAACAAGCGCAGCCACTGGGTGAACGACAGCCAGACGGCGAGCGCCGACGAGTGGCTGGCCGGCGCCGCCGAAGTGAAGGGCAGCTGGTGGCCGCGCTGGGCGGAATGGCTGAAGCAGTTCGGCGACGGCGAAGTGGCGGCGCGCGGTCGCCTGGGCAGCAAGGCGCATCCGGCCGGAGAGCCGGCGCCTGGCCGCTATGTCAAGGAAAAGGCAGCATAACAACGCAGTATCAATACAGCAGAGGAGCGAAGAATGCAACGAGTGGCACTGGTAACAGGCGGCATGGGCGGTCTCGGCGAGGCCATCTGCATCAAGCTGGCGGCGCTGGGCGACAAGGTGGTCACCACCTACAGCCCGAGCAACAAGACCGTGCAGGAATGGCTGCGCAAGATGAATGACATGGGCTACGGCTTCAAGGCCTATCCCTGCGACGTCACCGATTTCGACGCCTGCAAGGCCTGCGTGGATCAGGTGACGAAGGATCTCGGCCCGGTCGACGTGCTGGTGAACAACGCCGGCATCACGCGCGACATGACGTTCAAGAAGATGACCAAGTCCGACTGGGACGCGGTGATGCACACCAACCTCGACTCGGTGTTCAACATGACCAAGCAGGTCATGGACAGCATGATGGAACGCGGTTGGGGCCGGGTCATCAACATCTCGTCGGTCAACGGCACCAAGGGCGCCTTCGGCCAGACCAACTACGCCGCGGCCAAGGCCGGCATGCACGGTTTCACCAAGTCGCTGGCGCTCGAAGTGGCGAAGAAGGGCGTCACCGTGAACACCATCTCGCCGGGCTATATCGGCACCAAGATGGTCATGGCGATCCCGCAGGACGTGCTCGATTCGAAGATCCTGCCGCAGATTCCGATGTCGCGGCTCGGCAAGCCGGAGGAAGTCGCCGGCCTCGTCGCCTATCTGGCGTCCGAGGAGGCGGCCTTCGTCAATGGCGCCAACATTTCCATCAATGGTGGTCAGCACATGTTCTAGGTCTTCCCGACCCATGCAGGTCGGCCGCCTTTTTCCAGCAAAGGAGTAGTAAAAATGACTCAACGCGTAGCTCTCGTCACCGGCGCCATGGGCGGTCTCGGTACCGCCATCTGCCAGGCGTTCGCGAAAGATGGCTACCAGGTCGTGGCGGCCTACCACCCCCAGTTCGACAACAAGGACGAATGGCTCAAGGAGATGGCCGCGGCCGGCTTCAAGGACCTCGTCTGCGTCGCCGGCGACGTCGCCAGCATCGACGACTGCAAGAAGCTGGTCGCCGAGGCCGAAGCCGCCGCCGGCCCGATCGACATCCTCGTCAACAACGCCGGCATCACCCGCGACCGCTTCTTCGCCAAGATGGAGAAGGACCAGTGGGACGCTGTGATCGCCACCAACCTGAGCAGCCTGTTCAACATGACCAAGCAGGTGTCGGCGAAAATGGCCGAGCGCGGCTGGGGGCGCATCATCAACATCGCCTCGGTCAATGGCGTCAAGGGCCAGGCCGGCCAGACCAATTACTCGGCCGCCAAGGCCGGTGTGATCGGCTTCAGCAAGGCGCTGGCGCAGGAACTGGCCGCCAAGGGCGTCACGGTCAACGCCATCGCGCCCGGCTATGTCGCCACCAAGATGGTCATGGCCATCCGCGAGGACGTGCTCAAGGGCATCATCGACTCCATCCCGATGAAGCGCCTGGCCAAGCCGGAGGAAATCGGCGCGCTCTGCTCCTATCTCGCCTCCGAGCCGGCGGCCTACATGACCGGCGCGACGCTGAACATCAATGGCGGCCTGCATTTCCAGTAAAAGTCAGTGGCGGCGGCACGCCGGCCGCCGCCAACGATTCGATCCGTCCCCGCCACGGCGGGGGCTTTGCTTATAATTGCTGCACTGCCACGATCCGGTGGCTTGGGGAGATCGCCATGGCCGAGCAAGTCAGACTGATCAAGAAATACCCGAACCGCCGCCTCTACGACACGCGAACCAGCACCTACATCACGCTGGTCGACGTCAAGGATCTGGTGCTCAAGCACGAGGATTTCCAGGTGGTGGACGCCAAGTCGGGCGACGACCTGACGCGCAGCATCCTCCTCCAGATCATCCTCGAGGAAGAAGCCGCCGGCGTGCCGATGTTCTCATCCGACGTGCTCTCGCACATGATCCGCTTCTATGGCAATGCCATGCAGGGCATGATGGGCCAGTACCTCGAGAACAACATCAAGGCCTTCACCGACATGCAGAAGAAGTTGCAGGAGCAGGCGCGGCACCTGTACGGCGACAACGCCTCGATGAGCAAGGAACTCTGGTCGCAGTTCCTCAACTTCCAGGGGCCGGCCATGCAGAGCATGATGGGCGCCTACGTCGAGCAAAGCGCCAAGATGTTCCAGCAGATGCAGGACAGCATGCAGGAACAGACGCGCAAGCTGTTCTCCGGCTTCCAGTTCCCGGGATATCCGCACGGTCCGGCCGAGAAGGCCAGCGACAAGAAGTAGCCTTCAGTCGTCCCGAAAGCGCCACGGGCGCGCCGACTCGGCCTTGAGCAGTTCGCCGAAGTCGCGCGCAAACTGATCGAGTTGCGATGCCAGGGGACACTGCGCGCAGTCCCCGGATCTCATCGCGTATGGCTTGCCGGTGGGCAAGGCCAGCCGGAACTTCCGGAACCCGCCCTGCTCGTCCTGCTCCTCTTCGAGCGTTCCGCCGTGACGGTCCGTGATGGCCTTGGCCAGCACGAGATCGAGCGCTTCCGGCTGGGGGATCGCAACCGTCGGCGGTATCGGCGGCGCTTGCGTGTCGGCGAGGCGAATCGCGTTTCCCGCCGCCGGGCCCAGGTCGATCTCGATGGCGAGCGTCTGCCGGCGGGCTTCCTGAGTCAGGGTCATCTGGACATTCGCGCCCGCGGGCCTGTCCCGGATCAACTGTTCGAGCAGAATCTGCATGAGGATGTCGATCCAGTAGGCACTGCCATAGACCGGCGCCAAGTGACCGCCGTCCAGCAGCAACCAGAAAGCGATCTGCCTGGCTTTTGCCTGCGCGCCCAGGGCCGCCGCGGTTCGCCGCAGGCTGTCCGCGAGAAGAACGCGCTCATCCGCCGACAAGGGGTGTTCGCCCAGTATCTCGCCGAGATCGGCCAGCCGCCGGATGATGACGGCGGAGCGTCGGGAGGTTTCCGCCAACTCACGGAACATCTTCTGCCCGGGCTGCGTCGGCGGGGCATAGCCGACACCATGGAGTTCCTCGATGCGCCTGGCCAGATCCGCGACGCGCAGCAGGGGCGCGACCAGTTCGGAACGGATCGTCTGGAAAAAATTGTCGATCCGTGTTGCCGGCTGGGTCATGCCGGTGCCGCCCGCAACCGTGGCGCGGGAGACGCCATCACGACGCCGCCGGCCGTATCGACCGGCAAGTCGAGTCTGACGGAGGTGCCCTGGCTGGGCGCGCTCTGGATGGAGACGGAGCCGCCGAGGAGTTCGGCGATTTCCTTGACGATGGCCATGCCCAGCCCGGTGCCCGGAATGTTGCCGGAGGTGTCGGCACGGTAGAAACGCTCGCAGACGCGGGCCACCTGGTCAGGGGTCATGCCGATGCCGTGGTCGGTGACGGTGATGGCGATCATGGCCCGGCCGCCGTCACCGCGGGCGGCGCACCGGATGTCGATGGCGCCGCCCTCGGGCGAGTATTTGACGGCGTTGCCCAGGATGTTGGTCAGGGCCTGGCGCAGTTTGGCGGCGTCGGCCCGCGCGGCCGGCAGGTGGCCCGGACAGTCGATGCGCACCGGCCAGCGCTGGCCGTCGATCTGCAAGGCGGCAACGACGGCGTCCACCAGGGGCGGCAGCGGCACGGCTTCGATGTTGAAGTCCTTGCCCCGCCGGGCTTCGATGCGGGCGATGTCGAGCAGTTCGTTGATGATGTCGACGAGCCAGGCGGTCTGCTTGTGGATGGTCTGGAGCAGGTCCTTGCGGGTGGCTTCGTCGAAGTCCTGGCTGATCAGCAGTTCGGTGAAGCCGAAGATGCTGGCCATCGGGGTGCGCAGTTCATGGGCGGCGTGGGAGAGGAATTCGCTCTTCATGCGGTCGACTTCGACTTCGTGGGTGACGTCGCGCACGTAGAGCAGGCGGCTGACGGAGGGGGCGTCGCTGTTGACGCCGAGCAGTTCGAGCACCATGCCGCCCGGCCCGCGCAGGGTGAGGAAGCGCTGTTTGTTGCCGGACGGCGTCTCGCCAAGGCTGACTTTGCTGGCGATGAAGCAGGGGTCGAGTCCGGGCCAGCGTTCCGGGGCTTCGGCAAGTTCGCGCAGGCGCGCCTCGAACTCGATCTGGGGCAGCCCCATGATCTTGCCCAGCGACATCCCGGTCATGCGCAGAAACGCCGGATTGGCGTACTTCACCAGCCCCGCACGGTCAAACGACACCAGACCGTCCGGACTCAGATTGAAGATTTCGTCGAGCTGGCGTTTGACGGTTTCAAACGAGTTGAGCGAACGATAGAGCAGGTAGAACAACACGACCGAAAGCAGGCTGACACCGCCGGCGGCGGCGAGCACGAAGGCGCGGTGTGCCAGGTAAGGTTCCAGCATGGCGCTCAAGGTATCGCCGGCAACGATCACCAGGCCGTATTCCGGCATGCGCACATAGCCCCAGACGCGCTCTTGCCGGTCGACCGCCGAGGCCAGCCGGAAAGTCCCCATCAGCGGCGCGTCGGGGTCGAGGAAGGGGCGGTCCCGGAGGACCACCCCTATGCTGTTGTCGGGCTGCGGGTGACGCGCCAGTATCTCGCCGGTATCGCGGACGAGGGTCATGACGCTTCCCTCCGATTTGCGCAGCTTGCCGGCGAAGGAGGCGAACTGCTCGGGGCTGACCGAGACCACGATGACGCCGTCGAACTCGCCGTTCCTGAAGATGGGGCGCGTCAGCTGGATCGACCACTTCTTCGACACCTTGCCGAAGACGGGACGGCTGATGAAAAGCCGGTCGGCGCCGCCGGCCTCCTTGTGGACGCGGAAATGCTCGCGCTGGCCGAGGTCGATGCGATCGTTCGGCCTGGACAGGTTCGAGAAGGCGAGCATGCCGTCGCGGTCGATGATCGCCACCTGGAACGTGACATCGTCGATGTTCTCCTGCGAAGTCCGGACCAGCGCGGCGAACGCCTGCCAGTCGCCTGTCCAGCGCGTCCGGGCATCGAGAAGGAACTCGTTGACGCGTTTGATCGTCGAGCGCGTGTACTCCGCGAAGATCTGCACGTCCTTGATGTTGCCCACCTCCGCCTCGTGCATGACGGTCTGATGGCTGCCATGAAGCTGGTAGGCCGCCGTGACCCAGATCACCGTCAGGTCGACGAGGAGCATGAGGATGATCTGGGTCTTGAAGTGCAGGTTGATTCGTTTCATCGCGGGCATCCGGATTTCGGCGGCGCTTACCGCTTAGGCGACCGGCAAATCGAGTCTGACGGAGGTGCCCTGGCTGGGCGCGCTCTGGATGGAGACGGAGCCGCCGAGGAGTTCGGCGATTTCCTTGACGATGGCCATGCCCAGCCCGGTGCCCGGAATGTTGCCGGAGGTGTCGGCACGGTAGAAACGCTCGCAGACGCGGGCCACCTGGTCAGGGGTCATGCCGATGCCGTGGTCGGTGACGGTGATGGCGATCATGGCCCGGCCGCCGTCACCGCGGGCGGCGCACCGGATGTCGATGGCGCCGCCCTCGGGCGAGTATTTGACGGCGTTGCCCAGGATGTTGGTCAGGGCCTGGCGCAGTTTGGCGGCGTCGGCCCGCGCGGCCGGCAGGTGGCCCGGACAGTCGATGCGCACCGGCCAGCGCTGGCCGTCGATCTGCAAGGCGGCAACGACGGCGTCCACCAGGGGCGGCAGCGGCACGGCTTCGATGTTGAAGTCCTTGCCCCGCCGGGCTTCGATGCGGGCGATGTCGAGCAGTTCGTTGATGATGTCGACGAGCCAGGCGGTCTGCTTGTGGATGGTCTGGAGCAGGTCCTTGCGGGTGGCTTCGTCGAAGTCCTGGCTGATCAGCAGTTCGGTGAAGCCGAAGATGCTGGCCATCGGGGTGCGCAGTTCATGGGCGGCGTGGGAGAGGAATTCGCTCTTCATGCGGTCGACTTCGACTTCGTGGGTGACGTCGCGCACGTAGAGCAGGCGGCTGACGGAGGGGGCGTCGCTGTTGACGCCGAGCAGTTCGAGCACCATGCCGCCCGGCCCGCGCAGGGTGAGGAAGCGCTGTTTGTTGCCGGACGGCGTCTCGCCAAGGCTGACTTTGCTGGCGATGAAGCAGGGGTCGAGTCCGGGCCAGCGTTCCGGGGCTTCGGCAAGTTCGCGCAGGCGCGCCTCGAACTCGATCTGGGGCAGCCCCATGATCTTGCCCAGCGACATCCCGGTCATGCGCAGAAACGCCGGATTGGCGTACTTCACCAGCCCCGCACGGTCAAACGACACCAGACCGTCCGGACTCAGGGTGAAGATGGTGTTCAGCTGCGCGTTGCGGTCCCGGATCGCGGCGGTGACGAACTTCATCTCGGTGATGTCGATGCGGTTGCCGACGATGAAGCCGCTGGGCGTGCGCGTCTCGACCACGAGCAGCCAGCGGCCGTCGCCGAGCTGCTGCTCGATGGCGACGCCATCGGCCTTCTGATGCAGGGCAACACGCTCCTTCACCCAGGCGTCCACGTTGCCCAGGGCCTCCCGGTACTGTCCCCGCTCCGCGCCGCCGCGCACGATCTGTTCGAAGGTTGCGCCAGGAACGATCAGGTCCCGGCTGTCCTCGTAGAACTTGCGATAGGTTTCATTGCAGAGGAACAGGCGGTCATTCTCGTCATAGATGGTGAATCCCTGGGCAGTGCTCGATACGGCTTCCCGCAGCAGCTGGCTGGATTTTTCCGCCTTGGCGCGGGCGACCTCGAGGTCGGCGGTCCGGCGCGCCACTTCCTGTTCGGTGCGCGCGGTGCGGCCGGTCATGACCAGCAGGAAATAGCTGAACAGCGCGGACACGACGACGCCGGTCGCCAGGGTGGCCCACGCATACCAGGCGCGGTGGGCAAACTGGTAGGTATCGAGCGCGCTGATCCTGACTTGCCAGATCCGCTCGCCCAGCCTCAGCGTCGAACTGAACTGGTCGATTTTGCCCGGCGCGCCGATGTTCAGGGCGAAGACCGGCGCATCGCCATGTCGAGCGGCCAGGTCATCCACCCGGATCGCCACCCCGGCGACAGGCAGGTCGCGCAAGGCATGAGCGATCAGCTCATCCATGTAGATGACGTTCAGGACAAAACCTCGCAAGCCGTCGTCGCGATCATCCGCGGCTTGCCCATGAACGGGCATGAGCATGGGTGTCGCGACTTGCCCGCGATGGATTTCGATCGAGGCGATGGCATCCGAGACCGCGAGGGTACGGCGGATGCGTATCTCGGCCAGGCGGCTCCGGTCGTTGGGATGCGCGGCGAGATCGTGGCCGGGATAGCCTTCATGACCAACGGCCGGACTGATGTACTGCACGGGGAAGTATTCGCTCCGCCGCGACACCGGCACCCGCCTGCCATCGGGGGTGGTCTCGAACACGAGAAAGTCCGGGGTGCCCTCCATGCGGCGTGAGGACTCGTAGCGCGCCAGCTCCGCGCCGCGAACACGGGGAATCCAGGCAAGCGCGTGTATCGCCGGGGAGCGGGTGTGAATGCCGTTCGCGTAATCATCGAATTCCTGGAGGTCGACCTGCCTGCTGGCCTTGACGAAGTTCGCGACCGCGTGGGTGGCTTCGACGGCGTTGTCGAGCGCCACTCTCATCGCCTCCACCAAGAGCAGCACACGCTGGTCGAACTCGATCTTCCGGTTGTCCCGTTCGAGCCGCCCGACGACCAGGAAGGCCATGCCCATCAGGACGATGAACAAGACGAGCGGGACCGCGACCGTCATGCGCCGGGTCCGCCAGATATCGCGTTGCGGACCCGCCAGCGCCAGCACGACCGGCGTGGCCAGCAGCACACCGATGGTGTCGCCCGACCACCAACTCAACCAGTCCATCAGAACATTGGGCAAATGGGTCAGGCCGAAGGCCATCAGCGTGGCACCACCGATCGTCGCGCTGACCAGGGAAGCCAGCGGTCCACACAGCAGGATGAATTTCAACGCCGCCGGATGATTGTCCAGCACCGTCGCGTCACCGATGAATCGTCGCGCCAGCCAGTATCCGGCCAGGCCCTGGAGCGTGGCCCCGGTGGCCATCGCGGCTGCGGCGCCGAGCGCCGGCACGGGCGGCAGGGCATCGAGCAGCAGCGAGCCGTTGACCAGCAGCGCGCCCAGCCAGATTCCCGGCCAAAACCGGGGCCCCCCGATCAGCAAGACACCCAGCGCGATTCCTGCCGAGGGCCAGACGACGCTGGAGAAGCCCACCAGGCCGAAGGCATTGGGCAGGTGTACGGCCCAGCCGACCAGTGCGTAGGCGAGCGCGATGAACAGAATGGCCCTCGTCCTCGCCGGCCAGCGCGTGTCCTGGCCCGTGCCTCCGCCGTTCGGTGAATTCATGCCGCCCGGTGTCCCTGGGTCGCCGCGACGCGGGCCGGCTTCACGGATCGTCCCCGCTTTTCCACCACCTCGACCAGTTTCGAAAACACGCAGGGCTTGGTCATGTAGGCATCGGCGCCGGCGGCCTGGCCGGCGGCGAAATCATCCGGCTGGCCCCTGGCCGTGAGCATGACGATGAAGGCCCCGGCCAGATCGGGGTCGTCCTTGATGGCGCGGCAGACGGCGAATCCGTCGAGCGCCCCGGGCATCATGACGTCGAGCAGGATGACGTCGGGCCGTTCGGCATCCGCCAGCGCCAGCGCCGTTTCACCGTCATCCGCCTCGATGATCCGGTATTGATGGGGCTCCATGGCCATGCGCAGCATTTTTCGTATCTCGGGCTGATCGTCGACGATCAGCATCTTCGGCTTGACCGTGGCCGTCATTTCCTTCTGCTGTCTCAACATGGCCGCGATGGTCTCGGGCGGCTGCGGCGCGCCGAAAAGGTAGCCTTGCAACTCCTGGCAATGCAATTCGGTGAGCAACCGGGCCTGCTCCTCGAGCTCGACGCCCTCGGCGATGCTCTTGAGACGCAGGGCGCTCGCCATGGCCACGATGGCGCGTGCGATGGCGTAGGACCCTGAGTCCCGGCCAAGATCGGAGACGAAGCATCGGTCGATCTTGATGCGGTCGATGGGCAGGCTTTGCAGGCGGCCGAGGCTCGAGTGGCCGGTACCGAAGTCATCGACCGCCACCGAAATGCCGAGGGAACGCATCTGGGCCAGGTTGCCCAGACCGGCATCGAGTTGTCCGACCAGCTTGCTTTCGGTGATTTCGACTTCCAGATGACCGGGGTCGGTGCCCGTTTCAGCGAGAACCGTCATCACCTGGTCGGCGAAGTCGGGTTCGCTCAACTGGCGGGCGCTGACATTGATCGCCATCCTTATCGGCGGCAGCCCGTCGTCGATCCAGGCCTTCAGCTGACGACAGGCGGAGCGCAATACCCATAGCCCGATAGGCAGGATCAGGCCGGTGTCCTCGGCGAGGGCGATGAATCGGTCGGGCAGGATGGTTCCCCGGCCCGGCAGATCCCAGCGCAGCAGCGCCTCGACGCCGGTGATCCGCCCATCGGCCGTCGATATCTGCGGCTGATAGAGCAGGTGGAACTGTTGCCTGGCAAGCGCTTGCCGCAGGGCGGTCTCGATGGTCACCCGTTCCGCGTCGGCTTGTCTCAGCGAGTCGTCGTACAGGCTCCGCCCGTTGCCGCCGGCGGCCTTGACCGAACGCATCGCGGTATCGGCGCGATCGAAAAGTTCTTCCGCATCGCCGGCATGATTCGGCGACAGCGCGATTCCGATGCTGAGGCCGACGAAGAGTTCGTTCCCGTCGATCGGGAAGGGCGCCCTGACCGCGCGGATGATGTCGTCCGCCAGCGAGGTGGCGGCGGCGGGGTCGATCAGGTCGGGCATGACGACGGCGAATTCGTCGGCGCCCAGGCGGGCGGCGAAGTCCTCGCCGCCGAGCCGGCTCGTCAGCCGCGCCGCGACCTGTGCCAGCAACTGGTCGCCGGCGGGGTGCCCGAACGCATCGTTGATGCCCTTGAAGTGATCGAGGTCGAGGAGCAACAAGGCCAGGCACCGGTTGTTCCAGCCCGCATGCCGGATGGCCTGCTCCAGGCGATCCCGGCAGAGCGAGCGGTTGATCAGTCCGGTGAGCGGGTCATGCCCCGCTTCCTCTTCGACGATTTCCGGCCGCTGGACCGGGTCCGCCGGCGGCTGCAGGACGGCGATGTACCGGGCCATGGCATCGTGGCTCTTGCGGACGGCCAGGAGATTGAGGTGTTGAACGCCGATATCGCCGTTGCCGTACCTCAGCTCGACGTCGCCTTCCCATTCCCCCTCCTCCGGCACGGTGGAGCGCAGGATCCGCTCGAACGCTTCCTTCGGCGGAAAGACGATGACATTGCCGGCCGGCTGACCGACGACATCTTCATCGCGGTAACCCGTGATTCCGCGGAACGCCGGGTTTGCCGACTGAATGACGCCACGGGCATCGATGACGAATATGCCGTCGGTCGAACGGAGATAGAGCTCCGAAAGCACCTCGGCCTGGTGACCGATGTCGCTTTCGATGGGCTCGGCCGGTCGCAGCAACCAATGGAGGCGATAGCCACCCACCGGATCCGGCACCCGCATCAGCTGGATATCCAGCGCCAGGCCGCCACGGGCGATCAGGTGGACGGTGATGGGCGACTCGTGCCGGCGCTCCAGCGGGGCCTCGAACATGGCCATCAGGTCCACGACCACCTCGCGCTCGGACGCGGCGAGCAGTTCGGCGAAAGGCGTGTTGACCACGCTTTCCAAGTCGATGGCAAGCAGCTTCCGGGTGGCCGGGCTCGCTTCGAGAATCACGCCGGCGGCATCCGTCACCACCATGGCGACATCTTCCATGCCATTGAGCAAGGCATGCAGGCTGCGCCGCGTTTCATCCGTGCGCCGGGCATCCTGGACGGCCTCGGCGAACTTGGTCCGAATGGACTGGAGTTCGGCGAACAGCGTTCCGAAGTCCTCGGCGTAACGGGTCAGCTGCCGGCGGTCCACCTCGTCATCGGGGTTGCTTGGGTTCATTGTTTGCTTCAGCCGAACAGGGTCGAGTCGAGATGACGGGTCAGCGCCAGCGGACTGAAGGGCTTGACGAAATAGGCGTCGGCCCCGGCGGCCATGCCGCGTTGGCGGTCGGCTTCCTGGCCGCGCGCCGTGACCATGACGACATGCGTCCCGCGCAGTTCGCGATCGGTCCGCAGCTTCTCGCAGAGCTGATAGCCGTCGAGTTCGCCCGGCATCATGATGTCGAGGATGACCGCGTCCGGCCGCAGGCGGCGCAATGCCTCCCAGGCTTCACTGGTGTCGGCGGCTTCGTGCAGCTCGTATTGACCGGAAAGCGTGAGCCGGAGCATCTTCCGGATGGCATCCTGGTCATCGACGATCAGTATTCGTTTCACGATCAACTCCTGTCTTGTATCCGCGGTGATTGAAGGGCGGGCCGGTTGAGCAGTTCGCCGATGTCCTGGGCGAACTGCTCGGCCTGATGGACATAGGGACAACTCGCGCAACTCGGACGCTGCCGCAGCCCGTGGGATTCGCCGGTGGGGAGCGTCAGCGTGAACTGGGCGATGGACTGGTCGGTATCCATTTCACCGCGCAGGTTGCCGCCGTGGGCTTCGATCGCCGCGCGCGCGAGCGCGAGATCGATGTCTTCCGCGTGGCTGGCCATCGCCAGCTGCGACCTGACCGATGGCGACCCGATCGAGCGCCCGGCATTCCTCAACAGGTCGAGCGATTTGTGGCTGGGCTGGACGAACTGGATCACCGCGCTGACGAGTTGATGGAAGCCCACCTGACGTATGCGAAGAAGCACGTGCGAGCGCGGCGGCGCCGACTGGGCAATATGGCGGAGCAAGCACTGCATGGCCAATCCCAGCCAGTGGCGGCTGCCATAGACGGGTGCGAGCGCTTGTTCGGAATCGTCCAGGAGAATGCCGATGCCATGCTCCCGGGCCAGCGGCGCAACCGCGGCGGCGGCCTCGCGGACAGCCTCGGCGAGCAGGATCCGCTCGTCGGTGATGATGGGGTCTCCGGATAGCAGTTCCCCGATGCCGATCAGGCGCGAGGCGATGTCCCCGGTCCGTCGCGACGCCCGGCGCAGTCGTGTCAGGACCGGACCGGCGGCGTCATCCTCGGCGCTGGCGGTCATGTGCAGGTGGCCGGCCAGGTCGGCGATCTCCTTCAATGGCTCGACCAGTTCCCGCCGCATCAATTGCAGGAAGTTCTCGATACCCGTGTCGGCGGACGGTGGCGGGCTGTGCGCCGGTTCCTGGCGGTTGCCGTGTCCTGGCATCGGGCTGTTCGGCTTGGCGTTCATCATCGGTCAGGTCTCGAGATACGCGACGCGCCGGGCAAGCAGGTCGACAACGATGTTGTTGAGTTCGTCGAAAGGAATCGGCTTGGGATAAACACGAATCCCGTCGGGCAGCCCGCCGCGCACCGTCAGGTCGTGCTGGTCCAGGCCGGTGACCACGACGATCTCCATGCCCTCGCGGAAGGAAGAGGTCGCGAGATGGCGGATCAATTGAAAACCGTCCATCCCGGGCATTGCCAAATCGGTGATCATGAGGTCGGGAGTGTCGCGTCCGACCCGGATCAGGCCCTCGACGCCATTGGATGCGGTGATGACTTGCACCGGCAGATTCCATTGGGCAATGACGGTGCGATAGAGCTTGAGCAAGACGTTGTCGTCTTCCACGACCAGGATCTTGAAGAAATCCAGGCTCGACGACTTTCTCGCCGACGGCGGAGCCGGCCTGGCATCGCTGGTCAGCAGTCGCTGGACGGATGCCCGGGTGATCCGGCGGTGGCCTCCTTCGGTTCGCCACGCTTCCAGCAGGCCGCTTTCAGACCATAGCTGGGCCGTTCTGACCGATACACCGAGCAAGTTTGCGGCCTCGCGGGTAGTGCAGTAGGCGCTGACCGAAGCGGTATCGTTATTCATGGCGATCAAAATCTATCAAATAAACACGCAAAATATGATACTAATTGAAACAACAATCGTCAAGTGAAAATATATTCGCCGCGATGGCTTGCTCCTCCCGCTGTTGGCCCGACTGGCATCGGAGAGCCAGAAGGCGCATTGCTACAATGGCCAGCCCAACCCCGAAAGCGAATCCCTTGGTCGTTCGATCGACATCACACGGCTCCTCGAAAGCGGCGAAGCCTCCCCCCCGCGTCGGATTTGTCAGCCTGGGCTGCCCCAAGGCGACCGTCGACGCCGAGAACATCCTGACCCGGCTGCGCGCCGAGGGCTACGAACTCTCTTCTTCCTACGACGGCGCCGATCTGGTGATCGTCAATACCTGCGGCTTCATCGACGCGGCCGTCGAGGAGTCCCTGGAAGCGATCGGCGAGGCCCTGGCCGGGAACGGCCGGGTGATCGTCACCGGCTGCCTCGGCGCCAAGGGCGACATCGTCCGCGAAGCGCATCCGAAGGTGCTGGCGGTGACCGGCCCGCATGCGCTGCCCGAGGTGATGGCGGCGGTGCACCAGCACTTGCCCCCGCTGCACGATCCCTTCGTCGATCTCGTGCCGCCGCAGGGCATCAAGCTGACGCCCGAGCACTACGCCTACCTGAAGATTTCCGAAGGCTGCAACCATCGTTGCAGCTTCTGCATCATTCCGAGCCTGCGCGGCGACCTCGTCAGCCGGCCGATCGGCGAGATCGTGCAGGAAGCGGAAAAGCTCGTCGACGCCGGCGTCCGGGAACTGTTGATCGTCTCGCAGGACACCAGCGCCTACGGCGTGGACGTCAAGTACCGCACCGGTTTCGTCGGCGGCCGGCCGGTGAAGACCAAGCTCGTCGACCTGGCGCGCGAGCTTGGCCAACTCGGCGTCTGGGTGCGCCTCCATTACGTCTATCCGTACCCGAGCGTGGACGACCTGCTGCCGCTGATGGCCGAGGAAAGGATTCTTCCTTATCTCGACGTGCCCTTTCAGCACGCGAGCCCGCGCATCCTCAAGCTGATGAAGCGGCCGGGCGACATCGACAAGACGCTCGACCGCATCGCCGCCTGGCGCGGCGTGGTGCCACGGCTGACTATCCGCTCGACCTTCATCACCGGCTTTCCCGGCGAGACCGAGCGGGAATTCGACGAACTGCTGCAATTCCTCGATGCCGCCGAACTCGATCGCGTCGGCTGTTTCGCCTATTCGCCGGTCGCGGGCGCCAGCGCCAACGCGCTGCCCGGCGCCTTGCCCGACGAGGTGCGCGAGGAGCGCCGCGCGCGCTTGATGGCGCACCAGGAGGACATCAGCACGCGGCGCCTGGAGCAGCGCATCGGCCAGACCATCCAGGTGCTGGTCGACGATGTGGACGACGAGGGCGCCATCGCCCGCTCCAGCGCCGATGCGCCGGAAATCGACGGCGTGGTCTATGTCACCGACGGCCATGACCTCGAGATCGGCCAGTTCGCCACCGTGACCGTCACCGATTGCGACGTGCACGACCTGTTCGCCACCTTGAACGCCGGCCCGGCATGAAACCCAGGATCGGTCTGGCGCTCGGCAGCGGTTCGGCGCGCGGCTGGGCGCATATCGGCGTCATCCGCGCGCTGGAGGAAGCCGGCGTGCGGCCCGATGTCCTCTGCGGCTGTTCCGTGGGCGCGCTGGTCGGTGCGGCGCATGCCGATGGCGATCTGGCGGCGCTCGAACAGTGGGTGTCGAGGCTGGCCTGGAAGGACGTGGTCGGGCTGCTCGACGTCAGCCTGGCGGGCGGTCTGTTCAAGGGCGACAAGCTGATCGCCTTCTTCGAACGCCATTTCGTCGACAAGGATTTTTCGGCGCTGCCGCTGCCGTTCGCCTGCGTCGCCACCGATCTGGCCAATGGCCGCGAAGTCTGGCTGCGCGAAGGCTCGGTGGCGGCGGCGGTGCGCGCCTCGATCGCCCTGCCCGGACTGTTCGCGCCGGTCAATCGCGATGGCCGGCTGCTGGTCGATGGCGGGCTGGTCAATCCGGTGCCGGTGTCGCTATGCCGGGCGCTGGGCGCCGACGTGGTCATCGCGGTCGATCTCGGCTCGGACATCGTCGGCAGTTCGCTGAAGCGCAAGGGAGCGCCGGCCGCGGCCGACCGGCCCGGCAACGGCTGGAGCGACAAGCTGCTCGACGGCCTCGGGCTCAAGCGTGGCGACGAGCAGCCGTCGATGATCGGCGTGGTGGCGACGAGCATCCAGATCATGCAGACGCGCATCGCCCGCAGCCGCCTGGCCGGCGAGCCGGCCGACGTGCTGATCGCGCCCCGCCTGGCGCATCTCGGCTTGATGGACTTCCACCGGGCCGACGAGGCGATGGCGGAAGGCGCCGCGGCCGTCAAGCGCATGCTGCCGGCCGTCGAATACGCGCTGAATCCATGAACGGGCTGATCGACTCCCTGAGGGCCGTCGTCGGCGCGGCACACGTGCTGACCGGCGCCGACGACATCGCGCCGTTCGCGACCGACTGGCGCGGCCGCTATTCCGGCGAACCGCTCGCGATAGTCAGTCCTGGCGACACGCCGCAGGTGGCCGAGGTGGCGCGCCTGTGCGCGCGGGCCGGCGTCGCCATCGTGCCTCAGGGCGGCAACACCGGCCTGTGCGGCGGCGCGACGCCGATCGCGGGCGAAGTCGTCGTCAGCCTGCGCCGGCTTCGGCGCGTGCGCGACCTCGATATCGCCAACAACACCATCACCGTCGAGGCCGGCTGCACGCTGTTCGAAGTGCAGGAGGCCGCCAGGCAGGCCGACCGGCTTTTCCCCTTGTCGCTGGCGTCGGAAGGCACGGCCACCATCGGCGGCAATCTGTCCACCAATGCCGGCGGCGTGCAGGTCCTGCGCTACGGCAATGCCCGCGACCTTTGCCTCGGCCTCGAAGTGGTGCTGGCCGATGGCCGCGTCTGGCACGGCCTGCGCGGCCTGCGCAAGGACAACACCGGCTACGACCTGAAGCACCTGTTCATCGGCGCCGAAGGCACGCTGGGCCTCATCACCGCCGCCGTGCTGAAGCTCTATTCGCGGCCGCGCAGCACAGCCACCGCCTGGGCGAGCGTGCCGACGCCCGAGGCCGCCGTGACGCTGCTGACCCGTCTGCGCGAGAAGATCGGCGGGCGCGTCACCGCTTTCGAACTGGTCGGCCGGCCGGCGCTCGATCTGGTGCTCGGGAACATTCCCGGCGGCCGCGATCCGCTGCCGCTGCCTTCGCCCTGGCAGGTGCTCATCGAACTCGCGGACACCATGGCCTCCGACATCGCCACCGCGCTCGAAGACGTGCTGGCCGAGGCCATCGTCGCGCGCGTGGTGGCGGACGCCGCCATCGCCCGGAACGAAAAACAGGCGCGGGCATTCTGGGCGCTGCGCGAGAACATCTCCGAGGCGCAGAAGATCGAAGGGGTTTCGATCAAGCACGACATCTCGCTGCCGGTGTCGCGCATTCCCGAATTCATCGAACGGTGCGATGCCACGCTGGCGCAAGCGTTCCCCGGATTGCGCATCGTCTGCTTCGGCCATCTCGGCGACGGCAATCTCCATTACAACCAGTCGAAGCCGCAAGCGCAGGACAATGCCGCCTTCATCGGCCGGACGGCGGCCGTCAATCGCATCGTGCACGATCTGGTGGCCGAACTCGGCGGCTCGATTTCCGCCGAGCACGGCCTGGGCCAACTCAAGCGCCAGGAGATCCTTCGCTACAAGAGCGAGGTCGAGATGGACCTGATGCGCAAGGTCAAGCAGGCCCTCGATCCGCACGGGCTGATGAACCCGGGCAAGGTGCTCTAAAAAGTTCGCGGCACGGCTTTACAGTCCAGGCGGCGGTCCATATAATGCGCGCTCTCTTGTGGGGGTATAGCTCAGCTGGGAGAGCGCTTGCATGGCATGCAAGAGGTCAGCGGTTCGATCCCGCTTACCTCCACCAAACGATAAGTCCCTATCGTCTAGAGGCCTAGGACAATACCCTTTCACGGTATGAACCGGGGTTCGAATCCCCGTGGGGACGCCAGACAGCAAGTAACAAAGCGCCTTCCGGGGCGCTTTGTTTTTGCCTGACCCGGATCGTTCGCGCGCCCATCCTCCTTGGAGCGACATCGAGGCCGGGCGCGATCCCGCGCCCGCGTTACATCGGCATCTTTCAGGGCGAACGCGACTTGATGTGCATCGTGCGGCACAACCGCGACGGCAGCGTCCTGTGGAATTTGATGCAGGCGCACGCGAAGGACATGAACTCGCACCGCGTCGGGGAATTGATCTATGGGAAGTAACCGGCCGGGGTCCGTTATAGCCAACCCACGGGTGCCCTACAACACTTCCGCCAGGTATTGCGCCCGCGCGCACCCGGCTTCTCGCCCGGCCAGTTGCGCTCAGTATAGGATAAAGTCATGACCGCCTTCAAGATCGAAGTCACCGCCGCGCCGGCCCCCGAATGAAACACTGGCACCAAAGGGCTTGGGAAGCCGCAACGGGCAATTTTCTTGAGCGGCCGTGATCATCCGGTTCGCGACCCGGCGGCCGGCGCTTCGCCACGGCTGACTTTCAGCGGCGCGAAACGGCTACAAGTTATGACAATCACGGCCCGGTACGGGCGTACCATGCGGGAATGCGACTCATCGGAAACCCGTGGTCATGAAAGGCGGCGTCGTACCCACCCTGCGCAAGACGCTGCGCCGCGCGCTGGCCGTGCTGCCGCGCGAGCAGCGCTTCGCCCTGTACCGTTCCTTCGTCGATTGCGATCCCGCGCCCAGCGACCGCTTGCAGCTCAAGATCGCCGAGACCCGCGAGGAGCTCGAGGCCTGCTTCCGCTTGCTGCACGACGCCTACGTTTCCAGCGGTTTCATGAAGCCGCATCCCTCGGGCATGCGCGTGACGCTCTACCACGCCCTGCCGACGACCACGACACTGTGCGCCAAGTGGGACGACGAGGTGGTCGGCACCATGTCGCTGATCCGGGACAGCGCCTTCGGTTTTCCGTTGCAGGCGATCTTCGATCTTGCCGACGTGCGCGCCAAGGAGGGCAATATCGCCGAAGTGTCGGCGCTCGCCGTCGATCCGCGCTTCCGCAAGACCGGCGGGGCGATCCTGTTCCCGCTGATGAAGTTCATGTACGAGTACTGCACCAGCTTCTTCGACACGCGCCACCTGGTCATCGCCGTCAACCCGAACCGCATCGAGCTGTACGAATCGCTGCTGTTCTTCCGCCGCCTGACCGCCAACACGGTCGAGGAATACGATTTCGCCAACGGCGCGCCGGCCATCGGCGCCTGGCTGGACCTTCGCCACGCGCCGGAGGTCTTCGAACGGGCCTATCGCGCCAAGCCGCCGCGCCGGAACCTGCACGCCTACTTCACCCGGACCGACCTGGCCAACATCCACTGGCCGCAGCGCCGCTACTACACGACCAACGACCCGGTGCTGACGCCGGAGCTGCTCGACCATTTCTTCAATGTCCGCACCGACGGTTTCGCCAATCTCGACGACCACAAGAAGCGGCTGCTGCACTCGATCTACGACCTGCCGGAATACGACGCCGTGCTGCCCAGGCTATCGGCGCCGACCGGCGATGGCCGCAAGAATCGGCGCTGGAGTCGCTATTCCTTCAAGTGTCCCGGCTACCTGACGGTGGTCGGCGGCGGCCAGAAATTCCGCTGCACCATGCAGGTGGTCGAAGTGTCGAAGTATGGTTTCCAGGCGAAGACGGAAAAGCCGGTGCCCTTGAACACCTGGAGCGACGCCACGATCAAGCTGGGCTGGCAGGACATCTCGACGGTGAAGGCCATGGCCGTGCGCGACCATGTCAACGGCACCGCCGACCTCTACGGCTTCGAGCTGGGCGAGCCCGACCTGGTCTGGAACAAGTTCGTCAGCGCGCTCACCGGCGGCAAGACCCACGGCGACCTGGAGAACGCCACGCGCTTCGTGGTGTAGCTCAGAAGCTGTAGCGAATCTCGGTGTAAACCCGGTCGCGGGTGTCGTACTGGCCGAACATGCCGACCGGCGGCCCATGGAACACGTCGGCGCCGATCAGCCAGCGCCAGTTCTTCTCGAAGTTCCATTGCAGGCGCGGGCGGAACAGCCAGTCGCCGCGGTTGAGGCTGGCGATCCAGGTCGCCTGCGCTTCCCACTTGCCGCCGATCTTGCTGTTCAGATAAAGCGTGTAGCCGTTCTCGCGCTCGTCGGGCATCATGTCGGCGTCGTGGTCGAGGAAGACGCGCTGGAACAACTGGACATTGAAGCGCGTATCGGCGGGCAGGGTGAAATCGAGTCCCGCCGCCCAGTCCACGGTGTTCTGGCGGACCAGGCCGTCGGCGTCGAAGGGATTGGGCACGCCGAACTGGCGGCCGCGGGTATAGACCGCCTCGCCCTTCAGCACCACCGAGCCGAGATCCTTGGCGATGGTGCCGCCGGCCTGCGTGATGCGGCCATGGCGCGGCTCGAAGATCATGGTCGACCCGACGATCTCGCGGTGGAAGGCCGGCTGGATGTCCATGCTGCGATAGACGAAGCCGGAGAAATCCCAACCGCCGCGCAGCGCCGACAGGCGGACGCCGTAATTGCCGTTGCCCAGGCGGCGCGAAGGCCGGTCCACATTGCGATATTGGGCGGTGAAGCCCGGCGCCACCGCCTGATAGGGATAGAACTCGGCGCCCGGCTTGCCGATGTCGTCGTAGCTGGCGACCGGCACCCAGAGCAGCTCGGCGTGGGCGTCGTTCTTGAAGTACTCGGCCCGGACCGCCCATTGCGGCGTGCGCAGCATCTCGAAGTCGGGCAGGATGAATTCCCGCAGGTCGCGCGCCGAGACGACATCGGCGAAGAACAGCCCGACCATCTCGCCCCAGACCACGTGCTGGCGGCCGAGCCGGAAATCCCAGTTGCCGCGGCTGATGTCCAGATACGTCTCGCGCAGCATGGCTTCCGAGCGCAGGTCGCGCTCCACCGGCCCCGGATAGCGATCGTCGATGTCGAAAACGGCATCGTAGTGGACGCGGGCGCTGGCCTTCCACTTGACGCCCTCGCCCAGGCTGCCCTGGCCGCCGAACTCGCCGCGCGTGCGCAGCTTCGACCAATGGCTGTCGCCGGCGGTGGTCCGCGCCGCCTCGAACTGCACGAAGCCCTTGAGGCCCGCCCCCGACGACGCCGTCCTCGGCGTGTCGCCGCCACTGACTTTCGTCCCGGCCGCGGGCGCGGCATCGTCATCGCCAAACAGGGCGTCGCGCGAATCGGCGCGGCCGCCCTGCGCGAACGCCGCCAAGGCGGCCAGCAAAGCCCAGCGCGCCAGCGCGCGGCCAACAGGTTTCCTGTTCACTTGTCATCTCCCTTGTCATCGTCGGCAGTGCGCTCGGGCGCCATCAGCCACTCGCCTTCGCGGCGCACGCCGAGCGCGTGGATTTTGCCGTCCTCCATCTGCACCAGGCGGTCGGCCATGTCCACGACACGGCGGTCGTGCGTGGAAAAAATGAACGTGGTGTTCATCTTCTGGTTGATCTTCTTCATCAGCCGCAGGATGCCGACGCCGGTCTTCTTGTCCAGATTGGCGGTCGGCTCGTCGGCCAGGATGAGGCTGGGCGAACCGGCCAGGGCGCGGGCGATGGCCACGCGCTGCCGCTGCCCGCCCGAAAGCTGGTTGGGCCGGTTGTTCATGCGGTCGGCCAGGCCGACGAGCTTGAGGAAATGGCCGACGCGCTCCTTGCGTTCGGCGGCGGTCAGCTCCGGGCGTTGCAGCAGCGGATACTCCACGTTCTCGGCCGCCGACAGCACCGGCAGCAGGTTGAAGGTCTGAAAAATGAAACCGATCGAGCGCAGCCGCAGCGCCGCCAGCTGGTTGTCGGTCATGCCGGCCACCGGCCGGTCGTCGATGTAGATGTTGCCCCGGGTGGGACGGTCGATGCAGCCGATCAGGTTGAGCAGCGTGGTCTTGCCGCTGCCCGACGGTCCGGAAATGGCCAGAAAAACGCCCGCCTCCACCGACAGCGAGATATCATTGACCGCTCGGACAAGCTGGTCGCCGAGCCGGTAATCCCTGGACACATGTTCGACGCGGACCACGCTCATGATCGAAGACAGAACCTGCTGCAGCCATGACAATCGGTGAATTTTATGTCAAAACCGGGCGCGCCCTGACGGCGGCGATGCTGCTCGCCTGCGCCACCGCCGGCCACGGCCAGGATGCGGTGGACGCCGAGGCGCAGGCCGTGGTCGAAAAGGCCGACCAGATCCGCTTCCCGGCCGATGGTTTCCAGGTGGACGTCGCCATCGCCACGACCCTGGCCGACAAGTCGAGCGAGACGCGCAAGTACCGCGTGCTGTCCCGGGGCAATGAAAACAGCGTGGTGATGATCACCGAACCGGCCTCCGACCGCGGCCAGATCATGCTGATGAAGGGGCGCGACCTCTGGGTGTTCATGCCCGAGGTGTCGCAGCCGATCCGCCTGTCGCTGGCGCAGCGGCTGACCGGCCAGGTGGCGAACGGCGACCTGGCGCGGGCCAACTTCGCCGGCGACTACCATCCCAGGATCACCGGCGGCGAAACGATCAACGGCGAGCACTACCATGTCCTCGAACTGAAGGCGGTGGACCGCAGCGTGACATACCAGCGGGTCGTCTATTGGGTGAACAAAAAGAATTTTTGGCCTCTGAAGGCGGAGTTCTACTCGCTGTCCAACCGGCTGCTGAAACGCTGCCGCTACGAGGACTTCCAGCCGATGGCGGGCAAGACGCGGCCGCTCCGGCTGGTCATGGAGGACGCGCTGAAGGAAGGCGAGCAGTCGGTGATGAGCTATTCCGGCATGAAGCTGCGCGACCTGCCCGACAAGATATTCACCAAGGATTACCTGAAGAAGTTGGACTAAATGCCAGAAGCACTGCCGCCCGGCATCAGCATCGCCAGTTTTTCCGAGGGCTATCGCAAGTATTTCGAGGTCGTGCCGGCGACCACGCACGACCTGAAGTGGCACAACTTCCATCTGCGGCACGAAGTCTATGCCGAGGAACTGGGCTGGGAGCCGCGCCGGCCGGACGGCATCGCCACCGACGATTACGACCGCCATTCCCTGCACTGCCTGGTGCGCGCCGTCGCCACCCATGCCTTCGTCGGCGGCGCCCGCCTGGTGCTGCCCGACCCCGAACACCCGGCGGCCCCGCTGCCCTTCGAGAGCGCCTGCGGCGCCGCCCTCGATCGCCGCATCGTCGACACCGCCGCGCTCGACCGTTCCCGCATCGCCGAAATGTCACGGCTGACCGTGGCCGCCAGCTATCGCCGGCGGCCCGGCGAGGCGGGCCAGGCTTTCGTCATCGACGATGATTTCGGCATCACGCCGCGCATCCGCCTGCCCTACCTGACCCTCGGCCTCTACCTGGGCCTGATCGCGCTGGCGCGCACGCGCGGCATCGCCATGCTGTTCATGCTCGCCGAGCCGCAACTCGTCCGCAGCATCGCCCACGTCGGCATCGACACCGTGCCGATCGGCGGCGCCATCGACCACCACGGCGAACGCTTCCCCTCGATGATCGACGTCGGCGCCGTCGTCGTCGGCCTGGCGCCCTACATCCGGCCGTTCTTCGACACCATCGCCGGCGACATCGAACGCGCGCTGTACTCGCCCGCCTGAAGCACGCTCGCCCGCATTGGCGCCGCTGAACGAGGCCATTTGAGATTAAATTGCGGGCCGATACATCGATTAGCGGAAAGACCACCCAGATGGCGGAAGGCCAGCCAAGTCACACCCCCATGATGCAGCAGTACCTGGCCCTGAAGCGCCAGCATCCCGACCTGCTGCTGTTCTATCGCATGGGCGACTTCTACGAGCTGTTTTACGATGACGCGGCGAAGGCGGCGCGCCTGCTCGACATCACGCTGACCACGCGCGGCCAGTCGGCGGGCAGGCCGATTCCGATGGCCGGCGTGCCGTATCACGCCGTCGAGCAATATCTCGCGCGCCTGGTCAGGCTCGGCGAATCGGTGGCCATCTGCGAGCAGATCGGCGATCCCGCGACGAGCAAGGGACCGGTCGAGCGCGCCGTGACGCGCATCGTCACGCCCGGCACGCTGACCGACGCCAGCCTGCTCGACGAGCGCCACGACAGCCTGCTGCTCGCCGTCGCCCACGACCGGCGGCGGCTGGGGCTGGCCTGGCTCAACCTCGCCAGCGGCGACTTCCGGCTGCTGGAAACCACGGCCGCGCAGTTGCCGGCGCAACTGGAACGCCTGAGGCCGGCCGAGCTGCTGGTGGCCGACGGGGCGGCCGACGAGCTGCCCGAGGCGCGCGCCGCGATCAAGCGGCTGCCCGACTGGCACTTCGACGCCGCGGCCGGCGCGCGGCAGCTGGCCGCGCACTTCGGCACGCGCGATCTGGCCGGCTTCGGCGCCGACGGTCTCGACCTCGCCATCGGCGCCGCCGGCGCGCTGTTCGAGTATGCGCGCTCGACGCAGATGCAGTCGCTGGCGCACATCACCGGCCTGGCGGTCGAGCACGCCGGCATCTGGCTGCAAATGGACGCGGCGACGCGCCGCAACCTGGAGATTTCGGAAACGCTGCGCGGCCAGCCGGCGCCGACGCTGCTCTCGCTGCTCGACACCTGCTCGACCGGCATGGGTTCGCGCTGGCTGCGCCACGCGCTGCACCATCCGCTGGCCGACCGCGACGAGGCGGCGCAGCGGCACGCGGCGGTGGCGGCGCTGCTCGGCGAAGCCGGCGACGGACCCTGGCAGGTCTTGCGCCAGGCCCTGAAGGCGATCGCCGACGTCGAGCGCATCACCGCCCGCGTGGCGCTGAAGAACGCCCGGCCGCGCGACCTTTCGGGCCTGCGCGACAGCCTGGCGCGGCTGCCGGAAATCGCCGGGCGCCTGCCCGGCGGCGTGTCGCCACGGCTGACTTTGCTGGCGGCCGATCTCGCCGCGCCCCCCGGCTGCGGGGAACTGCTGGCCGCCGCGGTGGCGGCCGAGCCGTCGACACAGCTTCGCGATGGCGGCGTCATCGCGGCGGGCTGGTCGCCGGATCTCGACGAACTGCGCGGCCTGCAAGCCAACTGCGGCCAGTTCCTGCTCGACCTGGAAGCGCGCGAGCGCCAGCGCAGCGGCATCGCCAGCCTGAAGGTCGAGTTCAACAAGGTGCATGGCTTCTACATCGAGGTCAGCCACGCCAACGCCGACAAGGTGCCGGACGACTACCGCCGCCGGCAGACGCTGAAGAACGCCGAGCGCTACATCACGCCGGAACTCAAGACCTTCGAGGACAAGGCGCTGTCGGCCAACGAGCGCGCGCTGGCGCTGGAGAAACGCCTGTTCGACGAGCTGCTCGACCGGCTGGCGCCCTGGATCGCCGACCTGCGGCGCATCGCCGGCGCCCTGGCGCTGCTCGACGGCCTGTGCGCTTTCGCCGACGCCGCGGCGCGGCTCGACTGGCGCCGGCCCTCGTTCGCCGCCGAACCGGCGATCGAGATCGAGGCCGGCCGCCATCCGGTGGTGGAAGGCGAAGTCGATTCATTCATCGCCAACGACGCCCGCTTGTCGGCGACGCGCAAGCTGCTGCTGATCACCGGCCCCAACATGGGCGGCAAGTCGACCTACATGCGCCAGGTGGCGCTGATCGTGCTGCTCGCCCATTGCGGCAGCTTCGTCCCGGCCACGGCCTGCCGGCTGGGCCCGATCGACGCCATCCACACGCGCATCGGCGCCGCCGACGACCTGGCTTCCGGCCGCTCGACCTTCATGGTCGAAATGACCGAGGCGGCCGCCATCCTGCACGGCGCCACCGAAAGGTCGCTGGTGCTGATGGACGAGATCGGCCGCGGCACCTCGACCTTCGACGGCCTGGCGCTGGCCTTCGCCATCGCCCGCCACCTGGTCGAGAAGAACCGCGCCTTCACGCTGTTCTCGACGCACTACTTCGAGCTGACGGGCCTGGCGCGGGACTACCCCGAATGCGCGAACGTGCATCTGGACGCCGTCGAACATGGCCACAAGATCGTCTTCCTGCACGCGGTGGAGGAAGGCCCGGCTTCCCAGAGCTACGGCATCCAGGTGGCGGCGCTGGCCGGCATTCCCGCCGGCGTGGTGCGCGACGCCAAACGGCGCCTCGTGCGACTGGAGAGCCGCGAAGCCGCCGCCGGGCCGCAGCCCGACCTGTTCGCGGCGCTGCCGCCGGCGGCCGGACCCGAGCCGCATCCGCTGGTCGACGCCGTCGCGGCGATCGACCCCGACGCGCTGACGCCGCGCGCGGCGCTGGAAAAACTCTACGAGCTGAAAAAGCTGCTGGGCTGACGGGCGGCGGCCGCCCGCCGAAAGTCAGTGGTGGTGATGCGCCCCCGGCCCATGGATATGGCCGTGGCTGATTTCCTCGGCGGTCGCCTGCCGCACGCCGGCGACGGTGCAGGAGAAGATCAGCGCCATGCCGGCCAGCGGATGATTGCCGTCCACCACCACCTTGTCGTCGGCGATGTCGGTGATGGTGTACAGCTCGCCGTCATCGTCGCCATCCTCGCCGGCGCGCTCGAACTGCATGCCGACCTCGATGTTGTCGGGAAACAGCGCGCGCGGCTCGATGACGACGAGCTCGGCGTCGTAGTCGCCGAAGGCATCCTCCGGTTGCAGCTTGAGCTCCAGCGCGGCGCCGACTTCCTGGCCTTGCAGCGCCTCCTCGATGCGCGGGAAGATGCCGTCATAACCGCCATGCAGGTAGACGATGGGCT